>Ga0206130_10000224_pt1 | contig 99134 bp, 90 predicted proteins | sample Helgoland_Spring_9_FD_148637 | JGI IMG/M metagenome (GOLD analysis project Ga0206130, IMG submission 148637) | Pelagic subsurface seawater microbial communities from Kabeltonne, Helgoland, North Sea - Helgoland_Spring_Bloom_20160512_1 | ecosystem: Environmental > Aquatic > Marine > Epipelagic ...
GTTACTTTAAATGCTATGATTAAACATATTTCTGGAGTAAATACGGCTACTGTTTTTTGGAGAGAAGAAGGGGCTACAGATTTTAACCAAACTTCGATGAATCTCGTAAGTGATAGTGATTGGTCTGCAGATTTATCAATTTTATCGTCATCTGCTAACATAGAATATTATATATCAGCCGAATCAATTTCTGGAAAAATACTGTCGAGACCTATTGTTGCCCCCAATGGTTTTTGGACCATATTAGTTGAAAACCTTTCAAATGAAGATTGGGCATTTAATAATATTTCAGCTCCTTATCCAAATCCTACAAAAGGTGATATATCATTCAATTTAAATCAAATTGAGGGTAAGATTAATGTATCTATTTTTAATGTTTTGGGTCAAAAATTAAATGCAACTACCCTTAATAGTGGGAATGGTATATTAACATTAGAATTGAATAAAGAATGGGAAGGTGCTCTATTTATAACTTTTGAAGGAGAATTTGGAAAAGTAACTAAGAAAGTAATTAAGTTATAAATAAGTAAAGATGTGTAAAATTTGGTTTTTATCTATTTTTTTTACTTTTTATCTAAAAGTAATCTTTTTGTAAGTTATTACTTATAATATTTATTTAATATTGTAAGAAATTAAAACAAACTACATGAAAAAGATTATTTTTACTTTGCTTTTAGGTTTTACATTTCTTGGTTTTAGCCAAACCACAGCAATTCCTGACCAAAACTTTGAACAAGCCATGATAAACTTAGGGATTGATACAAATCCAGCAATTGTAAATAAAGATATTGATGTTGTAAAGGTATATGAAAAAGTAGTCAAAGATGGTTATGGTACTCCATCGGTTTATAAAGAATTAGCAAATGCTACCTATTTTAGAAGTGAATATACTGAATCAAAAAAATGGTTTGAGAAACTTTTTGAACAAGTAAAAGTTACCGACTCCACCTTAATATTTCGCTACCATCAAACCTTAAAAGCCTTAGGTCTAAATAAAAAGACAGTTGAAAAAAAAGTTAACCTTGGAACTAATTAAACCTTTATAAGCTAAATCTAATGGTGTTTAAAACAAGCTTCAATATGATCGCTCACTATACCAATAGCTTGTAAGTAAGCGTAAATAATAGTGGTCCCTACAAATTTAAAACCCCGTTTTTTTAAATCCTTACTTATTTTATCACTCAAAGAACTATTAGTAAGTAATTCAGCTTGAGTTTTATAACTATTTTTAATTGGTTTGTTATTTACAAAACCCCAGATATAAATACTAAAGCTGCCAAATTCTTTTTGTATTTTCATAAAAAAGTGTGCATTGGTTAAAGCAGCATTTACTTTTAATTTGTTTCTAATAATTCCAGTATCTTGAAGTAAAGAAGCTATTTTGTCATCGGAGTAAGTTGCTATTTTTTTATAATCGAAATTATCAAACGCTTTTCTAAAGTTTTCTCTTTTTTTAAGAATGGTAATCCAACTTAAACCCGCTTGAAAGGTTTCTAAAATTAAAAATTCAAATAAAGTTTGATCATCATAAACAGGAACTCCCCATTCATTATCATGATAAGCTACATATAAAGGGTCATCACCACACCAAGAACATCTTATGATTCCCATAAATTTTATTTTTAAATTTAAATTAGTAAGTTTTTATCAAATATAACGTCTTAGTTGTTATGGGAATAAAGAATACGATTAATTTAGATACCAACAGTCTAGTGAAAGAAAGTTTAAGTAAGGCGTTTAGTTATCAGGATTATAGAGAACAAGTAGCCACTCATGTGGAATATGGAACAAGTTCTGGCCCAGATAAATCCGAAGCTTTATCAAATTACACCTTATTAAATAATTCGCGCATGAAGCGTTTAGATAAGACCATGAAAATTGAGGAGGATGTTTTAGAGAAATTTAAGCAATACCATAAAAACGTTACTTGGTTAGTTTTAACCGAAAGTTGGTGCGGAGATGCTGCTCATGCAATGCCGGTAATGAATAAATTGGTGGAACAAGCAAAAAACTTAGATTTTAAAATTTTGTATCGCGATGAAAATAAAGAGCTAATGAATCGGTTTTTAACCAATGGAACTATGTCCATTCCTAAACTAATTGCTTTTGATAACGAAACTCAAGAAGTGATTAACGATTGGGGACCATCACCTTTAATGATAATGAATAAAACAAAAGATTTTAAAGCAGCTAACGCTACTTTAACAACTGAATTTAAAAAAGAAATTCAAATTTGGTACAATCAGAATAAAGGAAAATGTATTGCTAGAGATTTATTAAAGTTAATTGAATAATTATTCCTGACCTGGAAAAATATAGGTAATACTTCCCATTTGCGAAGGTTTATTTTTATCTTTAGTAAAACGAGATTTTGTAGCATAATCTATCGCACTTTCTATTAAGCATAAATTAGTGGTCGTAGAAGCATTTTTATTTACGGACGTTGTTATTACATACCCATTTGCATTTACCTCTATATGTAAAACCACTTTTCCAAAGCTATCACAAACATAAACGGGATTTGGAAACTCAATAACCTTACGATCTACTAAATGATATCTGTTGGTGCTTTTTGAGTTTTTGGTAGTGGCAAGAATAGTTTCTGGTAATTTGGGTTTATTTTTTTTTTCAAAAGATAAATCGTCTTTTCTTTCTGATTTTGAATCTGAAATAACTTCGTTAATTTCAGATAATTTATCTTCTACAAATTCATTGTTTTCTTTGCGATCGGTTTCTAATTCTTCAATAAATTTTTGGTCTTCACTAAATACTTTATGGGTTTCTAATTTAATTTTTTCTATAGAAACACTTGCCAATTCTTCTTCGGGTATTACTTTTTCTAAGGCATATTCTATTTCATATTCTTCTTCTAGAATAATTGAATTGGAAGGTAGTTTTACAAAATAAAACAGCAAGTAAAGGTTCCCCAATATGATTATAGTGATTGCAAAAGCTTTGTATGAATAATTAAACTTCATTGTTCTAAACTAACTATTTAATAATAAAAAGATTGTTATACGTTATTAAAGATTAGTTAAATTGCTTTAAAAGCTTTTTCAAATGCTAAAACACCAACAGCATTATCTACAGAAAAATCACCAATTTTTGTTCTTCGCAAAGAAGAAAGATGAGCGCCATTATTAAGCATTTTTCCAAAATCATGCGCTAAAGAACGAATGTAAGTCCCTTTGCTACAAACCACTTGAAATTCCACATTTGGAATATCAATATTTGTAATTTTAAACTCATTAATGGTTATGGCTCTTTTTGCAATTTCTAAATGTTCGCCTTTACGAGCATATTCATATAGACGTTTGCCATCTTTTTTTAAAGCAGAAAAAATGGGTGGTTGTTGTTGTATTTTTCCAATAAAGTTTTGCGTATTTTGCAGAATGTCTTCTTTAGTTATTTCTGAAATATCGAATGTTTGATCCACTTCAGACTCTAAATCATAACTTGGAGTCGTAGCTCCCAAAGTGATAGTTCCAGTATATTCTTTTACTTGGGCTTGGTAGGTTTCAATTTTTTTAGTGAATTTTCCGGTACAAAGAATTAATAATCCTGTTGCTAGTGGATCTAAAGTTCCTGCGTGACCCACCTTTATTTTTTTAATTTCAAATTGTTGCTTGATCAACCAACGTATTTTATTAACTACCTGGAATGAAGTCCAATTTAAGGGTTTGTCGATCAGTAAAACTTTGCCTTCTTGATATGCTTCTAATGTTTTCATTTTTAAATATAAAAGCTAGTAACTATTGCAACTAATCCCACAATAACACAGTATATTGAAAAATAAGTTAGTTTGCTTTGACGGACCAATTTAATCATCCAAGTACAGGCTATTAAGCCACTAATAAATGCTGCGAAAAAACCTAAACTTAAAGAAGTGTAATCGATAGTTTCCGAAAATAATTCGCCACTCATGAAATCTTTCGCAATCTTTCCAAATATCAAAGGAATGACCATTAAAAATGAAAAACGAGCTGCTTTACTTTTATCATTTCCAAGTAAAACTGATGTAGAAATAGTAGCGCCACTTCTTGAAATTCCGGGAAGCATTGCAATAGCTTGTGAGATGCCAATTACAAAGGCATTGGCATTAGATACTTTTTTACCGGTTTTTTTAGAACGATCTGCTAACCAAAGTAACAATGCAGTTACTAAAAGCATGACTCCCACAAATGCAATACTCCCACTAAAAAAAGCTTCCAATTGTTCTTCGAATAATAATCCAATAATCACCGCTGGAATCATTGAAACGATAATTTTAACTGAAAATTGAGTTTCCTCATTCCATTTAAACTTTAACAGGCCAATGATAATTTTCCAAATGTCTTTTCTAAAAATAACGATGGTACTCAATGCAGTAGCAAAATGAAGTACAACTGTAAATAACAAACTGTCTTCTGGAATTGACTTGTCTCCTAAAATTGCTTTTCCTAACTCTAAATGACCACTGGACGAAACGGGAAGAAATTCAGTAAAACCCTGAATAATTCCAAGGATAATAGCATCTAAATTATCCATTTATGATTTCTTATTAGGATTCAATAATATAGCATACATTTCAATGGCAAATCCTATTAAGATTAGTGTTGGTGCTAATCGAATACGCCTCCAACTGTAAATTTCAGGATTAAAAACTGCAGGATCTTCACTTCCCCCTCCAGCCATTAAGATGAATCCTAATGCGATAAATGCAATACCAATAAGCATAAATTTATAATTCTTTCTGTGAAAAATAAATTCTCCCTTTGCATTACTTTGCTTTTTTCTTTTCTGTTCTCCCATATTTATTAACCGTTATAACGGTTTTTTTTAATGTTTTTTAAACTTCGAATCAAAAATCGAGTTTTAAGCTTAATTTTACAATATGTTCTGATGTTATTATTCAAGATTTTAGAAGTTGCAAGTTAACTTTTTTATTTTTTAATTTACAATACTCAGTCTTTGCTTTAAAGCGCTGCTGATATAAAAAATACTGAACCCTTATATCATTTAAGGAAAACATTTTATTTGTATAAACGGTTAATAATATAATTCATCTGTTCTTAAATTTAAGAAGCGCTGAGTCGCAAAATAAGTGCTGATCCAAGAAATAAATATTCCCATAAAGAATATAAAACCGAATAAAAGACCAAGCATTGATTTGCTCTCAATTAATTGTAATTCAACAAAAGTTTGGTTGAGGTAATATAAAACAACAGCCATGCCTGCCATTGCAATGATGGCTCCAATGATTCCTAACCGGACACTTCTCCATATAAAAGGACGTCGGATAAAGGATTTGGTTGCGCCAACCATTTGCATGGTCTTTATTGTAAAACGTTTTGCGTATACAGAAAGGCGTATCGAACTGTTAATTAATAAAACCGCTATAAATAGAAAAACACTACTAATAATTAATACCCAAAAACTTATTTCTTTTACATTTTCAGAAAGCTTAGCAATTAATGGTTTATCGTAAACCACATCGTCAACAAATTTCTTACTATTTATTTCGGCAGTAATTTCTTCAATTAATTCAGGAGTAACATAATTAGCAATTAAATAAACATCAATGCTATTTTGTAAGGGATTGTAGCCTAAATAATCTATGAAATTTTCTCCTATAGTTTGACTGTGTTCCTCAGCTGCTGATTCTTTTGAAACATATTCAGAAGATTTTGTGTAATCCGCTAACGCCAAACTTTGCTTTAATTGATTCACTTCTACCTCTTTTGCGTCGTTTTTAAGAAAAATAGTAACTGCTATCTGTTCCTTAAAAAAATCTCCAACTCTTTTTGAATTTAAGACTAATAATCCCAATAATCCCAATAAAAACAATACAAGAGAAACACTAATTACTACTGAAAAGTAGGAATAAATCAATCTACGTTTTTGATATTTTTCAAAAGAGGATGCCATAAAAAAGGATTAATCAGTAAAGATAAAAATACAATTTATTTTATGTACCGTTTTAGAAAATTAAATTTCAATAGTGAAATTATCAAAAATATAGATTATTCTATTTTAGAAAGGTTTAAACTTTTGTCTTTCGTACAATACACTTAAATTTGTAATCATAATTTATTTTTTTAATAATCACATTTAGAAGCTTATTAAGTGTTTTTACTTATTAATTTTCATTTTTTCAAAATATGAGCAATTATTATTTTAACAAGATTGAAGCCAAATGGCAAAAATATTGGGCAGAAAACCAAACGTTTAAGGCAGAAAACCTTAGCGAAAAACCCAAATATTATGTATTGGATATGTTTCCTTACCCATCTGGAGCAGGATTACATGTAGGACATCCATTAGGTTATATCGCAAGTGATATTTATGCACGATATAAAAGGCATCAAGGTTATAATGTATTGCATCCACAAGGGTATGATTCTTTTGGTTTACCAGCAGAACAGTATGCGATACAAACAGGACAGCATCCTGCTAAAACAACTACAGAAAATATTAAACGTTATAGAGAACAATTAGATAAAATTGGTTTTTCTTTTGATTGGAGCCGAGAAGTTAGAACCTCAGATCCACAATATTACAAATGGACACAATGGATATTTATTCAATTGTTTGAATCTTGGTATTGCAAACTACACGAACAAGCTTTTCCAATATCTGATTTAATAGATGTTTTTGAAGAAGAAGGAAATATTGGCTTAAACGCTAAATGTGGAAATACGCAACCTGATTTTTCTGCGGCTATGTGGAATAGTTTTTCTGAAGAAAAAAAACAAAAAATATTACTGAATTACCGTTTAACTTATTTAGCGGAAACCGAAGTAAACTGGTGTCCACAACTAGGAACGGTTCTAGCGAACGATGAAATTGTAAACGGAGTTTCTGAACGTGGAGGATTTCCTGTTATTAAGAAAAAAATGACTCAATGGATCATGCGAATTTCTGTGTTTGGAGAGCGTCTTCTTAAAGGATTGGAAACGTTGGATTGGAGCGAATCTTTAAAAGAAACCCAACGAAACTGGATTGGTAAATCTGTTGGTGCTTCTGTGGAGTTCAGATTATTGGATGAAAAGGAAGAATTTCAAGGAATCGCTATAAAAACATTTACCACCAGACCAGACACTATTTTTGGTGTTACTTTTTTAACACTAGCTCCTGAACACGAACTAGTAGATAAAATTACAACAATCGATCAACGTATTGAGGTTGGAGAATATATTACATTATCCGCAAAAAAAACGGAACGTGAGCGAATGGCTGATGTAAAAAATATTACAGGTGTTTTTACAGGAGCCTATGCAAAACATCCATTAACTAAAGAACTAATTCCTATTTGGATAGGTGATTACGTTTTGGCTGGATATGGAACAGGAGCTGTGATGGCTGTACCGTGTGGTGATCAACGAGATTACGATTTCGCAAAACATTTTGATATTCCCATTAAAAATATTTTTGAAGGAATAGACATTTCAGAAAAAGCGCATTCAGAGAAAGAAGGAACTATTATTGCAAACAGTGATTTCATAAACGGTTTTTCCTATAAAGAGGCGACTTATAAAGTAATTCAAAAATTAGAAAAAAAGCATCGAGGTGCTAAGGAAATCAATTATCGTTTGCGTGATGCTGTTTTTTCAAGACAACGTTATTGGGGGGAACCTTTTCCGGTTTATTATAAGGACGGATTACCTCAAATGATAGCTGCTAAATATTTACCTATTCGTTTGCCGGAAGTAGAAAAATATTTACCTACTAAAACTGGAGAACCACCATTAGGACGTGCAGATGTTTGGGCTTGGAATACCAATAGTAATAAAATTGTTTCTAATAAATATATAGATAATATAACCATTTTCCCTATAGAATTAAATACAATGCCTGGTTGGGCAGGAAGTAGTTGGTACATGTTTAGATATATGGATGCTTTAAATAAAGATGATTTTGCATCTAAGGAAGCGATAGATTACTGGGAAAATGTAGATTTATACATTGGAGGAAGCGAACACGCAACAGGGCATTTATTATATAGCCGTTTTTGGGTGAAATTTCTAAAAGATAGGGGATTCTTAAGCGTAGAGGAACCTTTTAAGAAATTAATCAACCAAGGAATGATTTTGGGTGAAAGTGCTTTTGTACATCGTTTAGAAGGAGAAAATAAATTAATTACTAGCAACCAAATAGAAGGTTTAAATACGCAGCCTATTCATGCGGATATCTCATTTGTAAATAATGCTAATGAATTAAATATTGAAGCATTTAAAAATTGGAGACCAGAATTTAAAGATGCTGAATTTATCACAGAAGAAGATGGAACTTTTAAAGTAAGTAGAGAGGTTGAAAAAATGTCAAAGTCGAAATTTAATGTAGTAAATCCAGATGATATTTGCATGAAATATGGTGCCGATACCTTGCGTATGTACGAGATGTTTTTAGGTCCTTTAGAGCAAGCTAAACCATGGAGTACTGCAGGTATTACTGGAGTGCATTCTTTCTTAAAAAAGATGTGGAGATTATTTCATAGCGGAATTGATGATAGTTTCTTGATTACTGACAAACCAGCATCAAAAGATAATTTAAAAACACTTCATAAGACCATAAAAAAAGTAATAGAAGATATTGAAAATTTTAGTTTCAATACCTCCGTTTCTACTTTTATGATTGCGGTGAATGAATTGAGTTCGCAAAAATGTAATTCAAAAGAGGTATTAGCGCCTTTGTTGGTTTTGTTATCACCTTATGCACCTCATATTTCAGAAGAACTTTGGAGTAAATTAGGAAACAAAGAAAGTATTTCTAAAACATCATTTCCAAAATTTGAAGAATTTTTTTTGATAGAAGATGTAAAAAAATATCCGATTTCTTTTAATGGTAAAATGCGATTTACATTAGAATTGCCATTATCCTTATCTAAGGATGAAATTGAATCTGTAATAATGTCACACGAAAAAACGATTTATTATTTAGAGGGTAAAGCGCCTAAGAAAGTGATTATTGTTCCTGGTAAGATCGTAAACATAGTTGCTTAGACAATTTAAGTATTACGTTTTGGTAAAGACAACATATTATTTCAATTTATTTTGCATGGTATTTGATGTATAAAATTACATTTATTTAATTCCTGCTTTTGCAGGGGACTATTAATTTTTTTAAAAAACACCTGTTTAAAAGGGTGATACATATGGGAGGATATTATTTATTAGCAGGACTTATATTTTTGGTGAGTATGTACGTTAGTAACAGACTAAAAAGTAAATTTAAAAAATACTCAAAAATTCAACTTAAAAATGGAATGAGCGGAAAAGAAATTGCTGAAAAAATGCTTTCAGATAATAGAATTACCGACGTAAAAGTTCTTTCGGTAAAAGGACAATTAACAGATCATTATAACCCTGTAAATAAAACTGTTAATTTAAGTGAAGCAGTCTATGCTCAAAGAAACGCTGCTGCTGCTGCTGTTGCAACTCATGAATGTGGTCATGCCCTACAACATGCTAAAGCCTATAGTTGGTTAAGATTGCGTTCGCAAATTGTTCCTGCTGTTGGTGTATCTAGCAAAATATCAAATTTTGTGATCATGGCAGGTTTAATTTTAATGTACTCTGGAAGTGCTTTAGGATCCATGTTGTTTTTGATTGGAATTGTACTTTTTGGAGTTACTACACTTTTTACTTTTATCACATTACCGGTAGAATATGATGCCAGTAACCGTGCATTGGCTTGGTTGGAAAATAAGCACATGTTAACACAAGAAGAACATGCAGGAGCTAAAGATGCATTGAAATGGGCTGCAAGAACCTACTTAGTTGCTGCATTAGGATCTTTGGCAACACTACTTTATTTTATCAGTATGTTTATGGGTAGAAGATAAATACCCGCGAATTAGAAGTCTTTTCATTCTAAAGCAATAGTGATTTATTTAAGTTGTATCGCTATTAATATATAGGCGATGGCTAAATATTCTGGTGGTTTTATGCCAATTATTTTTTATAAACATAAAAGCTCTGTCAAACACCAAATGGTTCTTGGTCTTTTTCAATTTCCCCAATGCGCTATCATTTTATTTATTGCACTTAGATTATCTAAATTATTTTTAGACATAAACTCCTCTAATACTTTAATTTATGGTTTGAAATTCAAAAAAACTAAATAAAATGTTCTTCCTTCCCATAATTTTTAATATAAGTTATCTGGGTTATAACCTAAATATTCTTTATTTTCCTCTTTAAAGTTAATGCCATAATTTTCTAATTCTTCTAAAATTGGTTCATATACTTCTTTAGCAATAGGCCTTAACACTCCTGGAGTACTAATCTCTTTGTTTAAGATTTTTAATGCCGCAATGGCAACAGGTAAGCCTACCGTTTTTGCCATAGCTGTATAGGTTTGGTCTTCGCCTGTAGTTACCATGCTACTGTCAATTTGATAGGTTTCTCCATCTAATTCATAGCCAAATTTATGATACATTACAATCATATCTTTATCATCTTCAGCTAAAGTCCATTTATCCATTAATATTTTCTGAAGCGCTTGAGCTGGTGTAGCATTTTTAATTCCTAATTTCTTCTTATCATTAAAAATATCTAGTTCTTCTAATTTTTCCCAAATAAGATCATCTTGATCTATTTTTAAATTGTGTCGAAATTTTAGTTCAACTGAATCTGTTGGTGAATAAGGTAAAAATAAATTTACATATTTGCGATACGTTAAGTTTTTCGAATTTGGTATGGTATAACCATCTTCAGTCATTCCTAGTTGAACAAAAACATTCCATGCACGACTAAATCCAACTCGTCTAATAGTTCCTCTGTATAAAGTTAATATATCTTTAAAACCATAAACATCATGATATTTTAAAGAGTTGCGATTGGCATACACTTCAAATTTCCCATAACCATCAATTTTAATAAGTTCGGTACGTCTAAAAAGTCTATTATAAGGAATGTATTTGTAGAGTCCTTCTTGTAAAAATTCTGCAGCACCTCCTTGACCAGCTAAAACAACATTTCTTGGATTCCAAGTAAATTTATAATTCCATAAGTTGTCATCACTCTCAGGCGCTACTAATCCCCCTGTAAAAGACTCGAATAATAATAATTTCCCACCCTTGTCTCTTATGTTATCAATAACTTTCATGGCGCTCATGTGATCAATGCCAGGGTCAACACCAATTTCATTCATAAATACCAGTCCTTTTGCCTTCGCTTCTTTATCTAAGTTCTGCATTTCATCACTAATATAAGAAGCTGTTACAAGGTTTTTACCGAACGTTATACAGTCTTTAGCAACTTCTATATGGAAACGAGCCGGCAACATAGATATAACCATATCACAGTTTTTTACTGCTCTTTCTCGTTCTTCTTTATTAAATACGTCCAATAAAATTCCTTTTGCATTAGTATGATTTTTAGTGAACTTCTGAGCAGCCCTTAATGAAATATCCCCAATCGTTATAAATAGCTTTTCCGAACTAGATTTATCTAATAAATAACGTATTAAACATGTTGCTGATCGTCCTGCTCCTATAATTAATATATTTCTCATTCGTTGGGTTTTCGTAGATTTGAAAATAGTTTTTAAACAGTACTAAATTACTAAATAATAACCTTTCTGAATATGAAAATAAATAAAAATATTGTGATTACAGCAGCTCTTTTAGCAGCTCTTACGATTATCGTTGGTGCCTTTGGTGCACACGGATTAAAAGAGTTGATTTCTGAAAAATCTTTAGTTTCTTTTGAAACGGGAGTTCGATATCAAATGTATCATGTAATAGTAATGCTAGCACTAGGGCTGTCAACAGGTATTTTGCCAAAAACCCAAAAATGGGTGTTTTGGTTTTTTATAATTGGAATTCTATTTTTCTCAGGTTCTATTTATTTGCTAGCATTAAACGAATTTTTGCCTTTTGATACAAAATTGATTGCCTTTACTACTCCCATTGGTGGCTTTTTATTAATAATTGGTTGGTTACGCTTGGCTTATGGAGTAATTGTGAATAAATAACTAAAAATATCCAATTTAAAACGTCTAATTTTAATAGAATTCTTAATTTTGTATTCTACAATATTTAAAAAATGTTATGGTAAATAATAACCAAACTAAAAAAATAATTTCGTTAGAGAGTTACGGAATTTATAATGCAAATGTTAACTATCAACTTACCACAGAACAATTACAGAAAGATACGATATTAAAAGGACAGGGGAAGTTAGCTAAAAGTGGTGCTCTTGCAGTAAATACTGGAGAATTCACTGGTAGATCACCGATGGATCGATTTATTGTAAAAGATGATATTACAAAAGATAAAATTTGGTGGGGAGATATTAATATTCCATTTTCATCTGAAAAGTTTGACAAGTTATACAATAGAGTTGTCGACTATCTTTCCAATAAAGAAATTTTTGTTAGGGACTGTTTCGCATGTGCTGATGCTAATTATAAACTCAATATTCGAGTAATTAACGAATATTCATGGTCTAATATGTTTTCTTATAATATGTTCCTGCGACCAACAAATAAAGAATTAGAAAACTTTGAACAAGAATGGCTTGTAGTTAATGCTCCTGGATTCATGGCAAATCCAGAATTAGATGGTACACGCCAACATAACTTTGCGATTTTAAACTTTACAAAAAAAATAGCCTTAATAGGGGGAACAGGATATACGGGTGAGATTAAAAAAGGAATTTTCTCTGCACTTAATTTTATCCTTCCAGTTGATAAGAATACAATGCCAATGCACTGTTCTGCGAATGTTGGTAAGGATGGTGAAACAGCTATATTCTTTGGATTGTCTGGAACAGGGAAAACTACACTTTCTGCAGACCCAAATAGAAAGTTAATTGGTGATGACGAGCACGGCTGGACTGCTGAAAATACAGTTTTTAATTTCGAAGGTGGATGCTATGCCAAGGTAATCAATCTCTCAGAAGAAAACGAACCCGATATTTACAAGGCTATTAAGTTTGGAGCTATTCTCGAAAACGTCGTGATGGATGATGCTGGAGTCGTAGATTTTGAAGATGTCTCTATTACACAAAACACTCGAGTAAGTTATCCAATTGAGCATATTGAAAATATTCAGGTCCCTTCAATAGGAAGAAATCCTAAAAATATATTCTTTTTAACCGCAGATGCTTTTGGGGTTTTGCCTCCAATTTCTAAATTGACTCCAGGTCAAGCCGCTTACCACTTTATTAGTGGATATACAGCTAAAGTTGCTGGTACAGAAGCTGGTGTAAACGAACCATTGCCAAGTTTTTCTGCTTGCTTTGGCGCACCGTTTATGCCTTTACATCCTGCTAAATATGCAGAAATGTTAAGTAAGAAAATGCAAGAGGCTGGCGTGTCTGTTTGGCTTGTTAATACAGGATGGACAGGAGGTCCATATGGAGTTGGAACTAGAATGAAACTGAAATACACGCGTGCGATGATTACGGCTGCGATAAATGGCACATTAGATGCAGCAAATGCAGATAATTATCACATTCATTCTGTATTTGGGTTACAACAACCAAGAACATGCCCAAATGTTCCTAGTCAAGTGTTGAGTCCAAGATCTACCTGGAATAATGACAAAGGCTATTATGAAACAGCTCATAAATTAGCAGCATCTTTTAAAAATAATTTTAAGAAGTTTGAATCTTATGCCAATGAAGAAATTATGGCTGGTGCTCCATTATTAGGATAGTAGAATTTAGATGCTAAAAAAGGCGCTACATTTTTTGTAGCGCCTTTTTTTAACCATAAATAAATTTATTTTTTATTGGCGGCCTTTATATACTTTTCTAAAGCCATTGTCATTGAAGGAGTCTCAGGAGTTGGCGCTTGAATGTCTACACGCAACCCTTGTTCGGTTGCGGCTTTGACAGTAGTATTTCCAAAAACAGCAATTCGAGTGTCATTTTGTTCAAAATTTGGAAAATTTTCAAATAATGATTTAATACCACTTGGGCTAAAAAATACTAATATATCATAGTAAACATCTCTTAAATCTGAAAGGTCACTTACAACAGTATTATAAAAAGTAGCTTCTTTCCAAGATACTCCTAAATCATTCATCATCAAAGGGACATCAGCTTTAAGCTTATCTGATGATGGTAATAAAAAAGATTCTGTTTTGTATTTTTTTATGATAGGAGTCAATTCAGAAAAAGTTCTTTTACCTACGTAAATTTTACGTTTTCTATACACAACATATTTTTGCAAATAAAATGCAACTGCTTCACTTAAGCAAAAATACTTCATAGAATCAGGAACTTTGAAACGCAATTCTTCTGCGATTCTAAAATAATGATCAACAGCATTTCTACTGGTTAGAATAATTGCAGTAAATTTAGAAAGATCTACTTTTTGAGCTCGAACATCTTTACTGGATACTCCTTCCACATGAATAAAACTTCTAAAGTCAATCTTAACCTTTTGTCTATTAATTAAATCAAAATAAGGAGAATTTTCCACTTTCGGTTCAGGTTGCGAAACCAAAATAGTTTTCACTTTCATATGAGACAATTTTTATTAGTTAATCTATCTATATAAATGCTTTATATAATATAAGATATGGGGAAATTTCGAGAGCGCAAATATACAATAAAAAATAAAATAAATTGCTAAATATAAGACTTCTGTAATTTTTATAACTGTAAGATAAAATAAGCATATTTACAAGAAAGAGAATACCCGTAATTATGAGTAAGATGTTTAAGTCTGGTTTAATTGAAAAATAAAAAATGAGATTGATAATAATTAATAGTAATGATAAAAAATTACGATAACTCAGTTTTTCATAAATATAGTGATCAATAAGCTTTTCAATTGAGAAAATAGCTCCAATCATTTTTTCAATACTCGTTTTTACTATTATAAAAACAAATACTACAAATAGAATTTGTAAAAATAAAAACACATTTGCTTTGCCTTTTTCTAAAAAGAACAAATTAACAAATAAGGAGGTGGATATTAATTGAATGACAAAAAGTAAAATACTAAATGGATGTCTTACTTCTTCAGATTTACCCTTTGCTAAAAAGTAGTTATTGGAAACAGGTAATCTTATAAAATCATTGAAACGTTTGGGATAAATAACTTTTAAAATTGCGATAATCAAAATACAACCAACCATAATTAAGGTTACCCAATCCAACGATTCTATGATTCTATTAGTGTATCTCAAATTTATTTTTAATAAGGATAAAGGTACTATATTTTAAAGCTTAAAAAGAGACTCATTTATATTTTCATTTACATTTATTTAACCTAAAAAAGGTACATTTGTTAAAAATTAATAATATGGTTAACTCATTGGTGGTTATTCCAACCTTCAACGAAATTGAAAATATAGATCGAATTATTCGTCATGTATTTTCTTTGCCAAAAAAGTTTGATATTTTAATAGTAGATGATAATTCTCCAGATGGTACTTCAGCAGCTGTTCTGTTATTAAAAAATGAATTTTCAGATCGTCTTTTTTTAAAAAAAAGAAAAGAAAAGTTAGGCTTAGGAACAGCATATATTTATGGCTTTAAATGGGCATTAGAAAGAAATTACGAATTTGTGTTTGAAATGGATGCTGATTTTTCACACAACCCAAATGATTTATTAAAGCTTTATGATTCTTGCGACCATGAAGGAGCTGATGTTTCTATTGGTTCTCGATATAAAACAGGTGTAAATGTAGTAAACTGGCCTATGAGTAGAGTGTTACTGTCTTGGTTCGCATCTAAATATGTGCGATTTATTACAGGAATGAATGTTACAGATACCACTGCTGGATTTGTTTGTTATAAACGAGCGGTTTTAGAAAAAATAAATCTGGATAAAATAAAATTTATTGGCTATGCTTTTCAAATCGAAATGAAATTTAAAGCACATCTACATAAATTTAATATTATAGAAGTTCCTGTGATATTTACAGACAGAACAGAGGGAGTATCAAAAATGAGTGGCGGGATTATTTCGGAAGCGATTTTTGGAGTTATTTCTATGAAATTTAAAAGTATGTTTACAAAATATGAGATTTAATGAATAAAGTATTAATAAAAAACGCCCAGATTGTTAATGAAGGAATCATTAAAAAAGCGGATGTTTTCATTGAAAACGATCTAATCGTTGAAATTGCTTTTAGTATTAGTGCTAAAACTGGAGATACTCAAATAATTGAAGCCAATGGTAAGTATTTGATACCTGGAATGATCGATGATCAAGTTCATTTTAGAGAACCAGGACTCACTCATAAAGCAACCATTGCAACTGAATCTAAAGCAGCAGTTGCTGGTGGAATTACTTCCTTTATAGAAATGCCAAATACTGTTCCGCAAGCTACAACGATTGAAAAATTAGAAGAGAAATTTTCGATTGCCAAAAAAACCTCTTGGGCTAATTATAGTTTTATGTTCGGAGGTACTAATGATAATTTAGAAGAAATACTTAAGGTAGATGAACACAAAGTAGCGGGCTTAAAATTGTTTTTAGGTTCTTCTACAGGAAATATGTTGGTTGATAACCCGAAGGTTTTAGAAGAAATATTTAGCAAAACTAATTTATTGATTTCTGTACACTGTGAGGATGAAAAAACCATTAAAAATAATCTAGAAAAGTATTTAAAAGAATTTGGGGATGGCATTCCAATAGAAATGCATCCAAAAATTAGAAGTGCAGAAGCTTGTTACTTATCTTCTTCAAAAGCAATTGAACTTGCTAAAAAAACAGGCGCAAGATTACATGTTTTTCATCTTTCTACCGAAAAGGAAACTCATTTATTTTCTAATAAAAAACCTCTTGCAGAAAAGAAGATTACCGCAGAAGTCTGTGTTCATCACCTCTGGTTTACAGAAGAAGATTACAAAGCAAAAGGGACCAAAATTAAATGGAATCCTGCGGTAAAAAGTCAAAAAGATAAAGATGGCTTATGGAAAGCTTTATTAGATGACCGATTGGATGTGATTGCTACGGATCATGCTCCACATACCTTAGAAGAAAAAAATAATGGTTATAACAAAGCACCTTCTGGTGGGCCATTAGTACAACATGCCTTAGTCGCATTACTAGAAATGTATCATAAAGGAAAAATTTCATTAGAGAAAATTGTAGAGAAAGCTTGTCATAATCCTGCAATATTATTTCAAATAAAGGATAGAGGATTTATACGAGAAGGATATAAAGCCGATTTAGTTTTAGTAGATTTAGTAAGTCCTTGGACGGTCAATAAAGAAAATATTTTATACAAATGTGGATGGTCTCCTTTTGAAGGTGTCACCTTTAAATCTAGAGTGTCACATACCTTTGTAAATGGAATTTTAACCTATCATAATCTAAAATTTCAAAACAAAAGTGTTTCGCAACGTTTAACATTTAACAGACCCTAATGAATATTTTTAGTTACATAATTATTTTTTGTAATTTGAAAAGAGTTGGGAAACTAAAGTTAATTCTGTCTTGTATTCTTACCGTAAGTTATACTTCCTGTCAAGATGTTAAAAAACCAGAAATACCAACTGATTTAATCTCACAAGAAATAATGGTGGATATTTTAACCGATGTCTATATAAGTAATGCTTCTAGAAATGTCAATAATAAATTAATCAGAAAAAGAAATTTACACCTAGACTCTATTATTTATAATAAATACGAAGTAGATAGTTTACAATTTGTGCTTAGCAATGCTTATTACAGTTCAGATTTAAAAATTTATGGCAATCTACTTAGTCTAGCAAAGGATCGACTCGTTTTATTAAAAAAAGAAAAAGACAGTATTTATAAAATTGTATTTAAGCAAGACTCTATAAATAATAATAAAATTAGGATTCAAAAATTAAAAGAGAATCAATAAAAAATTAATGAATAACTCTCCGTATAGTTAAAGGTTGAAATCTCTTCTGTAATTTTTTGTAACTCGTTCTATAGTTTTGTTAGTAGGTGTGAATTTAAAATCAATTTCTTTTTCAATCTTTGAAGCATCGTAAAATGAATTTTTATACAGACTTCTTACCGTAGCTTTTAGTAATTTCCTTTTTATTTTAAAGATTTTGTAAAAAAACCAATCTAGGTTTGCAAAACTGATCATGATCCATTTAGCAATTGTTTTGTTGGGAGGTTTTTTATTTAAACCATCAGATATTTTAGTAAGTAACTCTTTAAAATAGATGTTCTTAGCAACTAAGATATAAGCTTCGTTTTTGATAGGACTAGAAGTTAAGTGAATCATTACTTTAACGACATCTTTTACATCTACAATGGAGACTCCACCTGGAGTGAAATAACGCAAGCCTTTAGAAATAGTTCGAAAAATACCTCCACTTGCTGAATTCCAAATGCCTTCTCCAATAATAACTCCTGGATGAACAATAATAGCATCTAAACCTTCTTGAGTTCCACGCCATACTTGCATTTCGGCTTCATGTTTCGTAATTGCATATACACTGTTTTTCTCTTCAGGCTTAAATTCTGTTTCTTCAGTAGAAAAAGATTCATCAGTTGTTTTACCCAATGTAGCAATAGAACTGACATAACAAAGTTTTTTCACTCCTTCTGTCAAGCAAAAATTTACCACATTGGCGGTTCCTTCAATATTTACTTTTTTAAGTACCGAATAATGCCTTGGGTTAAAACTTATAAAAGCAGCACAGTGGTACACGTATTCAATATTTTTAAAAGCAGCTTCTAAGGTAGTTACATCCGTAATATCTGCTATTATCCACTCTATTTTGTTGAATAGAGTTTGCGTTTCGCAGGTGTCATAAGAAAACACATTTTTTACAGCGTCTAAATCGCTAGAAACTCTATGTATTGCTCTTACTTTCTCGCCATTATTAACAAGTGTCAGTAATAAATGCGCCCCTACTAATCCAGTTCCACCAGTTACTAATATCATAAGGGCAATTTAAGGTTTTTTGATTTAATGTTTTATCTTAAAATATAGAAATATATCTTTGTTGAAATTTAAAAATAATGGATTTGATAAATTTTGTTGAAGAATTGCAATGGAGAGGAATGATTCACGATGTGATGCCAGATACTGATAAGCACCTTATGGAAAAAATGCGTACAGCATATGTAGGTTTTGATCCAACGGCAGATTCGCTTCATATTGGTAATTTAGTGCCTATTATGCTATTAGCTTTCTATCAGCGTAGTGGTCATAAACCTATCGCATTAGTCGGAGGAGCAACTGGAATGATTGGAGATCCATCAGGAAAATCTAACGAGCGTAATTTATTAGATGAAAAAACACTGCGTTACAACCAAGAGTGTGTGCGCAAACAATTGGCTCAATTTTTAGATTTTACTTCTGGTGCAGATAATGAGGCAGTGATGGTGAATAACTATGACTGGATGAAGAATTTTAGTTTTCTAGAGTTTATTCGTGATGTTGGAAAACACATTACTGTAAATTATATGATGGCGAAAGATTCAGTTAAAAGCCGATTAACCAATGAAGGCGAGGGAATGTCATTTACTGAATTCACCTATCAGATGGTACAAGGATATGATTTTCTTCATTTATATAGAACCCATGATTGTACTTTAGAAATGGGAGGCAGTGATCAATGGGGGAACATCACAACAGGTACAGAATTAGTTCGTCGCATTGGAGATGGCAAAGGGTATGCTTTAACTTGTCCATTAATTACTAAGAGTGATGGAAGTAAATTTGGGAAAAGTGAAGGTGGAAATATTTGGCTTGATGCCAACCGAACTTCCCCCTATAAATTTTATCAATATTGGATTAATGCTAGCGATGAAGATGCTGAGAAATACATAAAAATATTTACTTTTTTAGATAAAGAAACGATAGACGCTCTAGTTTTAGAGCATAAAAAAGCACCCCATATGCGTTTACTTCAAAAGCAATTAGCAGATGAGGTTACGGTAACGGTTCATAATGAAGAAGCTTTAGAGAACGCAATTAAGGCTTCTAATATGTTATTTGGAAAATCTACCTCTGAAGATTTAAAAAATCTTGATACTAGTACTTTTTTAGATGTATTTCAAGGAGTTACCCAAGCAGAAGTTTTAAAATCTGAAATAGAAAGCGGTTTAGATATCATTGGAGCATTGGCTGAAAAAACGAATTTTTTAAAATCGAATGGGGAAGCAAGGAGGGCATTAAAAGAAAATTCAGTTGCTGTTAATAAAGAAAAAGTTTCTGAAGGTTTTAAAATAACTATTTCAGATTTAATTAATGATCAATTTGTACTGTTACAAAGAGGTAAGAAAACTTATTTTATTATCAAAGTAGTGTAAAAAAACCTCCATATTAAACGAACGAATTAGAGAATATTTTTAGCTAAAAAAATAGAAATCAATTAGGCTTCCAAAATAATGATGTGCCTAAAGATAAATACTAAAAACATTTATTTTGACCCATTAGATTACCATTAGATTGCATCCGCGAATATCACTATCGTCAAATCTTCCTAAAATCTCGAAACTACCATCCTCTTGTACTTTTCCTAAATCTTGAGTGGCTATAAAAGAACAAGAGTTAATATTGGCAAGATCGATGACATTGATACCACCGGTTTTATTGAATATTAAAGTTTGAGCATCCGCTGTGTCTCTGGTAAGGATTTTCATCCAGGGAGGACAGTGAAAAATTCCATTTCCTTTAGAATAGGCTTGCGAAAGTAATTCCGTCATTCCGTATTCACTATAAATGGATGCAACCCCAAATCCCTTTTTTAATGATTCTTGTAGTTCTTCTTTTACCATTTCTTTACGGCGACCTTTCATTCCTCCAGTTTCCATGATGATGGTGTTTTTTAATTCAAATTGTTTCGTTTCAATTAAATCTAATAAGGCATAAGAAACTCCAAGCAATATTGTTTTTTGTTTGGTTTTTTCAAGGTATTCTAATTTTTCAATTAGTGAAGAAATATTATTCAAGTAAAATCCGCTATTACTGTTTTCACTTTGTTGTATAAGTGTATCAACCATATAAATTAATGAAGAATCTTTTCGTTCTAAATAATTAGGTAATAGTGCTAAGATATTAATATTTTTAGGTGTTCCAAAAAATAATTCAAATGCTTTCGTAAAACTCTTATAATAAATATCTAGGTCACTTACATAGTGCTTGCTGGTGATATTTCCTGTAGTTCCACTACTTGTGAAAATAGTTTTATGAGTACTTTTTTTAGTTAATATTTGATGGCTTTTAAAAAACTGAATGGGAAGAAAAGGAATGTCCGTAACTTTTTTTACATTGGAAGAATTTACGTTTAATAAATCACAAAATTCTCGATAAACATTTACCCGATGGTATTGATATTGAAAAGTTTCTAAAGCTAGATTTTCAAAACCTTTATCAGAAGAAATATTAAAAATTTGTTTCTTTAAATTCACCCTATAAAAGTATGGAAAATAAAAAAGCTTCTGCTGAAACAGAAGCTTAAATTATCGTCAAAATGCATCATTATTTAATCACTAGCTTTTTTGTGCTTGAAATTTCATTTTGAATTATTTTTAGTGTATAAACTCCACTTTTAAGTTCAGAAATATTTAAGATACTTGAAGGAATAGAAGCAGTCATTACTTTTTTTCCCAAAATATCGTATACTGAAACAGTTTTAACTCCACTAAAAAAAGAAGTTATATGTACATATCCATTTGATGCTGGGTTAGGGTATATAGAAAATGTTTCTTGGGAATTGTTTCCCAAACCTAAAATTCCAACAAATTGAATATTATCAAAAAAGAATGTTTCAGTACTTGCATTACATCTTACTTCAATTATTAATTGATAGAAGGAACCAATATCACTTAAACTCACATTACCTTCTTGCCAAGTTCCCTGAAGTCCAAGGTCATTTATATTTTTTCCTGTAGAGTTTAAAATATCCTGTTCGGTATTATCTGTTAAATTTTTCAGATAAATTCTAACCCTGTCCGAGCCACTTGTATTTTCGGTGCCATCACCTTCAAATCCTGTATCTGCTATAAAATAGTTTATAAAAATCTCAGCATCCATTCCAGTTAATTCAAACTCATCAAACTCTAAAATAAAATTTCCGTCGACATCACTAATTTTATATCCGTGTAATCCATCTGGGAATGGATGATCACTACCTGGAGCAAAAGAGGTGACTCCTACTGAATCTCCATCTGTCAATCCAATTCCTGGATTGTCGTAAGGCACATAGAATGCGCTAAATCCTAGTTCTTCTCCTGTTGCGGTAAAATTAACAAAAGGTTCTCCGACATTATCAATCAAGTCGTGAGACATTGTTGCATCACCTGTGTCGATATAATTACCGTCAATCGCTTCAGGTTCTTCAAAACTTGTGCTCTCGTTTTGCGCAAAAGAATTTACGCTTATCAAAAGCATTACTAAAAAAGTAATAATTTTCATAATAAAAGGGTTTAAAAAGTGAAGGGGAGAATTTAAATATACAAAAAATATAATAAATATAAAATGTTACCATATTGTTAATAATCACCAGAGTATTAATATCAAAGATATTTATGCATTATATTTACTTTTTATAAAAGGAATGAATGCATGAATAAGAATGACACTAGAATTTTATTGGTAGATGATGAGCCAGATATTTTGGAAATTGTTGGGTATAATCTTTCTTCTGAAGGATATCAAGTTTTTACAGCAAAAAACGGTAAAATGGCGATCACTGAAGCCAAAAAACATCTTCCACATCTAATTATTTTAGATGTTATGATGCCGATAATGGATGGTGTTGAGGCTTGTGAAAAATTACGTGCTATACCACAACTTTCAGAAACGGTAATTACTTTTTTAACAGCTAGAGGAGAAGACTATTCTCAGGTTGCTGGATTTGATGCAGGAGCAGATGACTATATTACAAAGCCTATAAAACCAAAGTTATTGGTTAGTAAGGTAAAAGCTTTATTAAGAAGGTTTAAAGAAACCAGAAACGAAAGCTCAGAAATTACGATTGGTAATTTGACTATCAATCGGGAAGAATATAAAATTATTAAAGGAGAAACAGTCATTAATTTGCCTCGAAAAGAATTTGAATTATTATCACTTTTGGCCTCAAAACCAGGAAAAGTATTTAAAAGGGAAGATATTTTAAATCATGTTTGGGGGAATGATGTGGTTGTTGGAGGAAGAACTATTGATGTTCATATTAGAAAATTACGAGAAAAAATAGGAGATGATAGCATTAAAACAGTTAAAGGTGTAGGATATAAGTTTGAGACTTAATGAGATTTTTTTTTAATAAAACATACAAATTTGCATTTTTAACATCTATTTTGATTACGATTATTTTATCGTTAATAAATGGAATCTATTTTTTAGTAATCGATTCATTTTATATTTGGTTTTATTTAAGTGAAGTAATTATTGTTTTTTTAATTTCTTTTTTTATCATTCAATATAGGGTTGAAAATTTCATTTATAAGAGAATGAAAAAAATATATGATGATGTTAGCTTATTAGACGTTTCAACATTAGGAAGGCAAAAAATAACTACTAATATGGAAACTCTTACTAAGGAAGTGGAGCTTTTTGCTAGAAATAAAAAATTAGAAATTGAAGCTTTAAAGATTAGAGAAAATTATCGAAGAGAATTTATTGGTAATGTCTCACATGAATTAAAAACACCTCTTTTTACCGTTCAAGGATATATTGAAACCCTAATTGATGGGGCTTTAAATGATGAAAAAATAAGAGAAAAATATTTAAAAAGAGCCAAAAAAGGAGTAGAACGATTAACATATATAATCAAGGATTTAGATATGATTACCAAATTAGAAGTTGGCGAGCTTCATCTAGAAAAAGAAACTTTTGATATTATTGACCTTATTGAAAACGTTTTCGAATTGCTTGAAATGAAGGCTTCAAAAAACTTAATTTCTTTGACTTTTAATAAAAAAGATCAAACACCAATATGGGTTAAAGCCGATAAAGATCGAATACAACAAGTACTTTCTAATCTTATAGTGAATTCAATTAAATACGGTATAAACAAAGGAACTACAGAGCTTAGTATTGAAAACTTAATTATGAATAAAGTTTTAATACGGGTAGCAGATAATGGAGAGGGAATAAATAATGATGAAATACCTAGGCTCTTTGAACGTTTCTATAGAGTTGATAAAAGCGGTTCTCGTGAACAAGGAGGAAGTGGTTTGGGGCTTTCCATTGTTAAGCATATATTGGATGCGCATAGTGAAAAAATATACGTTGAAAGTCAAATTGGAATTGGTTCTGAGTTTTCTTTCACTCTCGAAAAAGCTGAATAAGTTCCTGTAATTAAATGATAAAGTTTTTTTAGACTACGATTATTTCAGCAATAATTTATATTTTTTGCATGTGATGTACCAGAAGATAAAACTATTTTACTTGTTGGTTTTTTATTACTTATAAAACATACTTAGAATAATTTTAGCTCAATAATATTTTCTTAATTTCGCCATATTAAAATATATAATTTTGGGAAGTAAAAACAAATTAAAGCGTTTTAAAGAAAACGAAACTTTTTCTAATGTAATTCAGCCAACAAGAGAAGAAGTTCTAAATAACACCTTGATGTTAAAAGGGAATTGGAATCGAAATTTTTTTAAAAATGAAAACCCTATTGTTTTAGAATTGGGTTGTGGAAAAGGAGAATATTCTGTGAATTTGGCCACTATGTTTCCTAAAAAGAATTTTTTAGGAATTGATATAAAAGGAGCTAGATTTTGGAGAGGAGCAAAAACAGCTTTAGCAGAAAAAATAAATAATATTGGGTTTTTAAGAACTCAAATAGAATTAGTAGATTGTATTTTTGATGAAAATGAAGTGGATGAAATATGGATTACGTTTCCAGATCCTCAAATTAAATACAAGCGAACTAAGCATAGGATGACCAATCCAGATTTTTTAAGTAAGTATAAAAAAATTTTGAAACCAAATGGAATGGTCCATCTTAAAACGGATAGTGAATATATGCACGGATATACTTTGGGACTTTTACAAGGTCTTGGTTTAACGATTGAATATGCTCATCACGATGTATATGGCACCACAAATTCTCCAAAAGAAGTGACAAATATTCAAACTTATTATGAAAGCCAGTATCTAGCTATTAATAAAAAGATTACCTATTTGCGTTTTAATTTTTCTTAATTTGAATTTTGTTATATTACGAACTTAATTTGCCTCCTATGGATTTTATTTATTACATATTTTTTGGACTATTCGGGACCATTATATCAACATCTGTTCCTGGTTTGTTAAATATGTATGCTGCAAAAATAAGTATGAGTCAAGGAAAATACAATGCATATTTTTTTGTGGCTGGAGCAACTTTAGCTATTTTAATTCAAACCTTAATAGCATTAGTTTTTGCTCGATTTTTAGATAAAAACCCAGAGATTATCACCGTGCTTCAAAAAGTTGTCTTAGGAGTATTTATAAGTATTACCATTTTTTTCTTTTTTATAGCAAAAGATACTACTAAAAAACCAGAAACAGAGGAAGTTAAATCAAAAGCAAAATTATTTATAAGAGGGTTTTTTTTAAGTGCTGTTAATTTATTGCCAATACCATATTGGGTATATATTAGTATTACATTCGCCTCTTTTAAATGGTTTTCTTTTTCGCATTTAAGTGTATTTGCAACCGTAATAGGTTCTACGATAGGTGCTTTTGTTGTAATGCTTGTATATATATGGTTTTTTAGACCAAAAGAAAATCAACGAAAAATGAATTTAAATATGAACTATCTTATTGGAACCGTTACTGCTATTGTTTCGGTTTTTACTCTTATAAAGATTATTAGAACAATTTAATGGCAAAGGACATTGGTTTTTTTAAAAAAGTACATCAAGTAGCCGCAAAAATTCCTTACGGTAGAGTTACTTCTTATGGTGCATTAGCTAAATATTTAGGAAGCCCGAAAAGTGCTCGAATGGTTGGTTGGGCAATGAATGCATCTCACAACAATCCAGATGTTTACGCGCATCGTGTTGTTAATAGGTTCGGTTTGTTAAGCGGAAAACATCATTTTGGGGGTACTAATTTGATGCAACAATTATTGGAAAGTGAAGGGGTAGTGGTGGAAGAAAATCAAATTCAAAACTTTGAAAAATATTTTTGGGATCCCCAAAAAGAATTGTAATTAAATGCGGATATATTTTATTTAATTAACCTGATTAAAAACGCATTTCCTTGTATATTTGTATTTCGAAATTAATCTAAATTAATTATCAAATCAACTCTTGGTAATCCCTATTACTAAGATAATTATAGAGAAATATTGCTATGAAATTTAATAAGGAAGATATTTTAAAAGCACTTGAAACTATCACTGTTGCAGGCGAAGGTAAAAACATGGTAGAAAGTGGTGCGGTGAAAAATATTATGACTTTTGCAGACGAAGTTATTGTAGATATAGAAATATCTACTCCTGCTCTTCATATAAAAAAGAGAGCTAAATCTGATATTATCAAAACTATAAAAGAAAAAGTATCACAAGATGCCAAGGTAATAGTTAATATTAAAATTGAAGCACCTATTCAGCCTGTTAATCCAAACCTTATTAAAGGTAAAAAAATACCAGGAATTAAAAATATTATAGCAGTAGCTTCGGGTAAGGGAGGAGTTGGAAAATCAACCATTACAGCAAATCTTGCAGTTACTTTATCAAAAATGGGTTATAAAGTAGGAGTTTTAGACGCTGATATTTACGGACCATCAATTCCAATGATGTTTGATGTAATAAATGAACGTCCTCTTTCAAAAACTATTGATGGTAAAAGTAAAATGAAACCTGTCGAAAATTATGGAGTTAGCATTTTGTCTATTGGATTTTTTACAACTCCCGAACAGGCTGTAATTTGGAGAGGTCCTATGGCATCCAAAGCATTAAATCAGCTTATTTTTGATGCAGCATGGGGTCATCTTGATTATATGTTAATCGATCTTCCTCCAGGAACTGGAGATATTCATTTGAGTATTATGCAGTCTATGCCAATTACAGGAGCAGTTGTTGTAAGCACTCCTCAAGCTGTAGCTTTGGCAGATGCTAGAAGAGGCGTGTCAATGTTCCAACAAGAAAACATACAAGTTCCTGTATTAGGAATTATTGAGAACATGGCTTATTTTACACCAGAAGAATTACCTGAGAATAAATATTATATATTTGGGAAAGAAGGAGCTAAAAATCTTTCTAATGATTTAAATATTCCATTGTTAGGAGAAATACCTTTGGTTCAAAGTATTAGAGAAGCTGGAGATAATGGAAGACCAGCAGCCTTACAAGAAAACACTGCTTTATCTGATGCGTTTGAAAAGTTAACAAAAGGAGTAATTAAAGAATTAGAAAATAGGAATGAAATATTACCGCCCACTGAAGCTATACAAATGACTAATTCTGTGGGTTGCTCTGCAGCTAAAAATTAATTTATGTCTGAAGAATTAAAAAATAATGTACAAAAAGCATTGGATGAAATCCGTCCTTTTTTACAAAATGATGGTGGAGATATAACCTTACTATCTATTGAAAATGAAAAGACTGTAAGAGTCCAATTACAAGGTGCTTGTGTGGATTGTACTGTTAATCAAATGACATTGAAAAGTGGAGTTGAAATGACTATTAAAAAATATGCTCCTCAAATAGAAAACGTAATTAATGTATCGTAAATAAACGAGTCAGTAATTTTTACAGATCTTCCAAAATAAATTTAATTTTAATCATTTCTTTATGAGATGATGCTTTTTATACTAGGTTTTAAATTTATAAAGGTATTTTACGTTATATTATATAATAATTGAAGACAAGACTTTTTTTAAAGCGAATTATCAATAATTTCTTGAACAATTTCTGGATTTAATAGCGTAGAAGTATCTCCTAGATTATCAGTTTCGTTAGCGGCTATTTTACGTAAAATACGTCTCATGATTTTTCCAGAACGTGTTTTAGGTAATCCTGGTGTGAACTGAATTTTGTTAAGTTTAGCAATAGGCCCTATATGTTCTGTAATCATTTGATTGATTTCTTTACGTAATTTATCGAATGAGTTCTTTTCTAAAGTTTCTTTTAAAATTACATAACCATATAAAGCATTTCCTTTAACCTCGTGAGGAAATCCTACGATAGCAGATTCTGCAATAGCAGGGTGCTCATTTATAACGTCTTCAATTGGAGCTGTTCCTAAATTATGTCCAGAAACAATAATTACATCATCAACCCTACCTGTTATTCTGTAATAACCTATGGTATTTCGCAGGGCTCCATCTCCTGTAAAGTATTTATTCTCATAAGTAGAAAAATAGGTTTCTTTATATCGTTGGTGATTTCCCCAAATAGTCCTAGCGATTGAAGGCCAAGGATATTTGATGCATAAACGTCCGTCTATTTGATTTTCAATTATTTCTTTCCCTTTTTCATCCATTAAACATGGCTGTATCCCAGGTAAGGGTAAACTTGCATAGGTAGGTATGGTTGGAGTTATATTTGGCAGTGGAGAAATTAAGATTCCGCCAGTTTCTGTCTGCCACCAAGTATCTACAATTGGGCTTTTCTTTTTCCCGATATAATCATTATACCAATTCCAAGCCTCCTCATTAATTGGTTCTCCAACAGAACCTAGTACTTTTAATGAGGATAAATCGTGTTTAGTTGTATAATCTAAATGCTCTTTTGCTAATGCTCTAATAGCTGTTGGTGCCGTATAGAATTGGGTGATTTTATGTTTTTCAACAATTTCCCAAAAACGACCATAATCAGGATAGCTAGGTACTCCTTCAAACATAACGGTAGTGGCACCATTTGCTAAAGGTCCATATACAATATAACTATGGCCAGTTATCCAACCAATATCAGCAGTGCACCAATAAATGTCATCGTTTTTATAATTAAACACATTTTTAAAAGTATAAGCGGTATAAACCATATAACCAGCAGTGGTATGAACCATTCCTTTAGGTTTTCCTGTAGATCCTGAAGTATAAAGGATAAATAAAGGGTCTTCTGCATCCATAACTTCTGGTTCACATTCTGATGAGGCATTGTTTAATAGCGTTTGAAGCCATTTATCACGACCTTCCTTCATAGTTACTTCAGAGTTTATTCTTTTTGCAACTAATACTGAATTAACACCAGCGCAATTATTTAAAGCTTCGTCCACAATTTCTTTTAAATCGATGGTTTTATTACCTCTATACGAACCGTCACTGGTAATTACTATTTTACAATCACTATCATTTATTCGTGTTGATAATGCTGTAGCCGAAAACCCAGCAAAAACGACAGAATGAATTACTCCAATTCGTGCACAAGCCAATACAGAAATTGCCAAATCAGGAATCATTGGTAAATAGATGCAAACCCTGTCTCCTTTTTTAAGGCCTTCATTTTTTAAAACATTAGCAAATCTATTAACACGCTCATACAATTGATTATAGGTAATATGCTGTGTTTCTTCAACTGGATTATTTGGCTCGAATAGGATTGCAGTTTTGTTTCCCTTTGTACTTAAATGTCGATCTATACAATTTTCGGTTATATTAAGTTTTGCTCCTTGGTACCATTTTATTTCCGGTTTTTTAAAATCCCATTCCAATACGTTGTCCCACTTTTTGTACCATGTAAAATGCTCTTCAGCAATTTTTTCCCAAAATGCTTCCGGTTCCCTTACTGATTTACGATATATCTTATAGTATTCTTCAAGGTGCTTTATATGATAATTACTCATGATTTTGAATATTTAAATTAGAAGGAATGTTTGCAACAATTTACGAAGTATTTTACAAATCAAGTTTAAAGTAAGCTTATTAAATACAAAAAACCTGTTTAATGATTTAGTATTTGCTAGAAAAGAGTCTGGTATTTAAGATAAAAAAAGCAGTGACTAATAAATCTGTTAAACTTAATACCCATAAAAAATCCTACTAGAGATATGATCTAGTAGGATTTTAAATTTATCATAATTTTTATTTATTTAAAAGCATTTAGCCCTGTAACATCCATTCCTGTAATTAATAAATGGATATCGTGGGTTCCTTCATAGGTAATTACACTTTCTAAATTCATAGAATGACGCATAATAGAATATTCACCAGAAATTCCCATGCCACCTAACATTTGTCTCGCTTCCCGAGCAATATTAATTGCCATATCTACATTGTTTCTTTTAGCCATGGAGATTTGAGCAGTAGTTGCTTTACCTTCATTTTTTAAAACACCCAAACGCCAAGTTAATAATTGAGCTTTAGTTATTTCAGTAATCATCTCCGCTAATTTCTTTTGTTGTAATTGAAACTGTCCAATTGGTTTTCCAAATTGAATTCTTTCTTTGCTATACCTAAGAGCTGTATCATAACAGTCCATTGCCGCTCCAATAGCTCCCCATGCAATTCCATATCGAGCCGAGTCTAAACACCCCAAAGGAGCTCCTAAACCAGATTTATTAGGTAATAGATTTTCTTTCGGCACTTTTACATTGTCAAAAATTAATTCTCCAGTAGCTGAAGCACGAAGAGACCATTTGTTATGAGTTTCTGGAGTAGAAAAACCTTTCATACCACGCTCCACAATTAAACCATGTATTCTTCCTTCTTCATTTTTTGCCCAAACGACTGCGATATCTGCAAACGGAGAATTACTTATCCACATTTTAGCACCATTTAAAAGATAATGATCACCCATATCTTTAAAATTGGTAACCATTCCACCAGGATTCGATCCGAAATCTGGTTCTGTTAACCCAAAGCATCCAATAAATTCACCAGAAGCTAATTTTGGAAGATATTTCATGCGTTGTTCTTCATTTCCATATTTCCATATTGGATACATTACTAATGAAGATTGAACACTAGCGGTACTTCTCACACCACTATCTCCACGTTCAATTTCTTGCATAATTAACCCATATGAAATCTGATCCAATCCAGCTCCACCATATTCTTCTGGAATATAAGGTCCAAAAGCGCCAATATCAGCTAATCCTTTTATTATTTGATTGGGAAATTCTGCTTTTTGAGCATATTCTTCAATAATAGGAGAAACATCTCGTTTTACCCATTCTCTAGCGGTATCACGGATTAATTTATGTTCATCTGTTAATAAATCATCAAGATTGTAATAATCTGGTGCTTCAAATAAATCAGGTTTCATAGTTTATTTATTTATTTGTCAAAAGTAATTAATGCTATGCAATTTTGCACTTATTCTAGAGAGAAATTAAATAAATATTTCAAAATTATTTATTTAAATACAGTGCCAGTAGGCTATGAAAGTGATGTACCCCCTTTTCCCTTTTTGGCGAAAACCTTCCTGCCTTATAAAAAGAAGAATTCACTCCTTTTTGAACATTTTCCACTACAAACTCATCTTCCCGTTCTACTTTATCCAAATCGTTACCCGCTCCTTTATTTAATTTAGTTGGATCATATACATAAGAGATAAAAGACACTTTAGTTCTATTAATATCGATTGGTTTAATTATATTCAAAGAAAGACCCCATGGGTAAAAGTTAAACATCATATTTGGGAAAACCCAATAATAATAAGCAGCTACATTTTTACCATAATCCAAATGACCTTCTGGTAAGTCAAATACTTCAGTAGCTTCATTTGTATAACCAATTTGGAGATTGCAATGCTCGTAGATTTCTGTTTTATAGCTGCCATAATCAAGCATTTTGTTTAAACCTTCATGTACAAAAGGAACATGAAAACCTTCTAAATAATTATCACAATATAATGCCCAATTTGCGTGAACTAGAAAATCTTTGCTGATGGAGGTGTCTAAGGAAAATTCATCTAATGGAAGAAAACCAATACGTTCTTTCATTTTATCGATTACTTTTGAAAACTGAAACTCAGGATTTAAACCTACAAACAATAAAGGTCCCCATTTTTCTAATGGAAACTTATGTAAATTATCACAAAGTCTTGGAAAATCATCTGCATCTTCAAACTCTGGCATATATTCAAATGCTCCATCTAAATTAAAACGTCTGCCGTGATACATGCAGGTCAGTTTTTTTGCTTTACCAGGATGTAAGGCCACTAAATTTCCTCTGTGGGTACAAACATTAGTAAAACAATTGATTTCATCTTTCCCGTTTCTTACGATGACTAAGGGTTCCGTTAAATAATTATCTAGAAGCACTAAAGGATAAACTGATTGAGGAAGCTTTACTAAATTTTCATCACCAATCCATTGCCAAGTTTTTAAGAATATTTTCTCTTTTACCTTTTCAAAAATATCTTTGTCTTTATAAAAAGTTGCTGGTAAAGTTTCTGCTTTAGAAATATCTGAATTGATATGAAACATTTTTTGCATGGCTAAATGTGTTTATTGTATTTTCGTAAACGAACTTTAAATTTAACTAATTTATTATAATATATGAAAACTAAATCTCAAAAGATTGGTTTGCTGACCACAACCTCACTGGTAGTTGGTAATATGATAGGTGTAGGTATATTTGTTTTACCTGCGGTATTGTCAAGCTATGGAAGTATAAGCCTATTAGGATGGGTATTTACTGCTACTGGTGCTTTAATTTTAGCAAAAATATTTAGTAATTTTAGTAGGATTATTGTTAGTAAAAGTGGAGGACCCTATATATACTCAAAAGCAGGATTTGGGGATTTTATAGGATTTTTGGTTGCTTGGGGTTATTGGATTGCTTGTTGGGTAGGTAATGGAGCTATTGCAATAGCTATAATAGGTGCCGCCAGCTTTTTTATTCCTGAACTAACAACCAATTCGATATTATCAGTTAGCCTTGGTTTAGCACTTATTTGGATATTTACTTGGATTAATGCTAGAGGAATTAAAGAGTCAGGTAAAATTCAACTAATTACTACCATATTTAAAATATTACCACTTCTGTTTGTTATTATTATAGGACTCTTCTTTTTTGAGTTTGACAATTTTCCTGCATTTAATTTAATAGGAGAAAGTAATTTTTCAGCTATTTCTGCAGTTGCCACTTTAACGCTGTATGCTTTTTTAGGTATAGAATGTGCTACCATACCCGCAGGGAATATAGAAAACCCTGATAAAACTATACCAAGAGCTACCATGTTGGGAACTATTATTGTTACGATTTTATATATTTTAGGTACCGTTGTCTTATTTGGTGTTTTACCTTTAGATATTTTACAAAATTCTCCTGCGCCATTTGCAGAAGCTGCTAAAATTATTGGGGGGAGTTATGGTGGTTATTTTGTTGCTGTGGGTGTTTTAATTTCTGGAATCGGAGTGTTGAATGGATGGATTTTAATTACAGGTCAAATTTCTATGGCAACTGCAAAAGATGATTTGTTCCCAGATTTTTTTAAGAAAGAAAATAAAAATGGTGCTCCTGTTAATGGATTTATTGTCGGTGGTGTATTGTCATCGATTGTGATGTTAATGAACTATACAGAGGGTTTGGTTGAACAATTTGAATTTATTGTTCAACTAACAGTATTGGTCATATTAATGCCATATTTATTTACTGCAGCATCATATGCTTTAATTGTCATTGAAAAAAAGCTTCATACTAAAAGTTGGATTAAAACATTTATATTGTCTGCTTTAGGTTTTGCTTATTCTATATGGGCAATATATGGTTCTGGATATGAAACTGTTTTCTATGGTTTTTTGTTAATACTAATTGGAATACCTGTATATATTTTTATGAAATGGATTAAAAACAAAGAAAACTAAAGTAAGCAACTTAGTTAATGCATTAATTGCTTTGCGAAAATACAATTAGCTCTTCAATATTCATCAATGACTTTATAAATGAAGTCATAAATAATTGGTATATAGTGTGTTTATAATTTAAAAATTATAAAAATGGTAGTTTTTTTGTATGCTTATGTTGGTTTAATATGGATACCTCTCCTAACCCCCCAAGCAGAAGGCATTTAAATCGTATTTTATTATCTTTACAAAAGAATTAAACAAACTTATGAATCAGTTAATAGAAGAATTATTTTTTGTAGCTGCGTTGTTTTTAATGTTCTTAATGATAAATCCTAGAATGTTTGAAGACTGGCTAAGAAAGCACGAAGAATATAAAATGGCAGTACTTGTAGAACGGTTTTTAGTTATATTTCAATGGGTTATTCTATTTATATTATTAATGGTATTTATATTTATTATTGACCATAATTTAATTTAGATACAACTTTGCTTTTTTTTTATGATAAACATATAGTCCATCCCCTTATAAGTTAACGAAATAAATGGCGAATAATTTGCATACTTGCATCAATTTATATGATGCCATAGTTAATTAAACAAGTAAATGAAAAGCCAGGGTAATTCTTTTCACTACCTAAATAATACTATTATAAAAATAAGAAGTCTTATGAAAACGACATATCATTCAGAATATCATCAATTAAAATCAGTATTTATTAAACCTGTACAAAATGCTTTTGTTTCAGAAAAACTGTTAGAGGAACAATGGAAAGAATTACATTATTTAAGTCAACCTAATTTTCAAAATTCATTTAAAGAGTATGAGATATTTAAAAAAGCACTTCAAAAAAGTGGTGCCTTATTAAAGGAATTTCCTTTTAATGATAATGTAACTATAGATTCTATTTATTGCCGAGATGCATCCATTGTAACCGATTTTGGGATGATTATTTGCAATATGGGAAAATCGGGAAGATTAAACGAGCCAGAAGCTCAAATGCAAGCTTATAAGAATCTTTCTATTCCAATATTAGGAATAATAGAAGCGCCAGGAACTTTAGAAGGAGGAGACGTTGCTTGGTTAGATGAAAAAACATTAGCTGTAGGTCATACCTATAGAACCAATGAGGAGGGAATTTTGCAATTAAAAAAGATGCTAGAGCCCAAAGGTGTTGAGATAATTGTAGCTGAACTACCTCATTATAAAGGAAGGTCAGATGTATTTCATTTAATGTCTATTTTAAGTCCTATAGCTAAAGATTTAGCAGTTGTTTATTCTCCATTAATGCCTATAAAATTTAGAAACGAATTATTAAAAAGAAATTATCAACTGGTAGAAGTTCCTGAGGAAGAGTTTGAATCAATGGGCTGTAATGTATTAGCAATTGCACCTAGAGATTGTCTGATGGTTCAAGGAAATCCCAAAACTGAAAAGGCATTAATACAAGCTGGATGTAAAGTTGTAAGTTACAAAGGTGGTCATATTAGTGTTTATGGTGGTGGTGGCCCCACTTGTTTAACTAGACCTTTACTTAGAGGATTGTAATTACATTTTTAGATAAAAATCGTTAACTAATTTTTTGTAGGCTTCGGTATAAACATGTCTTGAAATTTCAAGAGTAAGTTCTTCCTTTATTATTTCGATTTTTTCAAATGTAAACTCTAATAAACTCCTTTTTACTTCGGAAGTTAGATTGCCTTTAACTCTGCAGATTCGCTTCGGAAATAATCCAACTTCTGAAGCTAAAGCAATAAAATTTTCTTCTTCTTTTCTAGGAAGTATCAAAGCAAATATCCCTTTTTCTGAAAGAAATTGATATGCAAAAATCACTAAGTCTTTAAAAGGTAGTGTATCTGTAAAACGAGCGGTATTTCTTTGGTTATCCTCAGATTTATAAGTGTCGGAATAAAAAGGAGGATTTGAAATAATTAAATCGTATTCTTCTTCTATTTCTGATGCAAATTCTTGTGCAGAGGCATGAAAACAAAACAAACGATCTCCCCATGGAGAGTTTTCAAAATTCAAAACACATTGTTCAAATGCATCTTCGTCAATTTCTATTGCATCTAGTGTTTCAGTAAAGCATCGTTGCGCTAATTGAAGAGATAGAATTCCTGTTCCTGCACCAATATCTAGGATGCTTTGAGGTTTTTTTTCTAAAGATACCCAAGCACCTAATAAAACACCATCAGTACCAATTTTCATAGCACATCGATCCTGTTGAACAGAAAACTGTTTAAAGTCAAACTTCATTATAAAAAAAACGTTTTGTTTTGAATATTTTTGATTTCCCTAATTTTAAGGGAAGTAAAAAATGATTAAGTTCTCTTTAGACTTGGAGTAAAATTAATTATTTCCAATAACGCATTAAAATTATTTTTTAGGTATTCTTAAAGATAGATTTCAATCAAGCCTTTTGGGACCTCAAGTTGAATAGTTTTATTATCTCTATCTACGTTTATAATAAAATTATCTATCAATGGAATTAATATTTCTTTTCCATTACAATCAATTTCAAATAGCGGTTGGAAAGTGCTTTCGTTGACTCCAGTAATTAATCCTACTTCTCCAAAAGAGCTATCTATAACCTTAAAGCCAATAATTTCATGGAAATAAAATTTATTGCCAATTAATTTTGGTAATAAACCAAGGGGTAAAAATAAATGACTATTTATTAAAGGGTCAGCATCTTCATCACCATTTATATTTTCAAATTTTACTCGAAGGAGTTCCGATTTATGAAGAGAACTACGTTCAATAAAAAATGGAACCAAATTTTTGTTTTTTTCAACAAAAACTGATTCCATTTTAGTATAAAATTTAGGATCATCTGTATCTAATTTTACAAGTAATTCTCCTTTAAAACTATATTTTTTAACAATTTTGCCCAAGTAGAAGCAATCCTCCTTTTGCATAGTAAAAAATTTATTCTTCCTCTTTCTTAGCTTCTACAACTGGTGCCTCTTCTTTAGCGGGTGCTGCTGCTTCAGCTGCTGCATTGTCAATAGATTCTTTTTTAGGAGCCTCTTCTTCAGTTGTAGTTGTAGTTTCTTCTTCAACAACTTCCACCGCAGGAGTTGCGTCAGCGATACGTTGTTCGTTAACTACTTTTTCAGCTGCAAAAGCTGCTGCTTTAATTTTATCTTCAGCGTCACTAAGTAACGTACGTTTGCTTTCTACTTCTTTACTTTTTCCTTCTAACCAAGCATTGAATTTTTCTTCAGCTTGCTCTTCAGTAAATGCACCTTTCTTAACACCGCCAGCTAAATGTTTTTTTAACATCACACCTTTGTAAGAAAGAATAGCTCTTGCTGTATCTGTAGGTTGCGCACCATTATGGAGCCACTGTACAGTTCCATCAATATCAAGATTGATTTCAGCAGGGTTTACATTTGGGTTATAAGTTCCTAGTTTTTCAAGGTACTTACCATCTCTTTTTGAGCGGCTATCAGCAGCTACGATCCAGTAAAAAGGTTTTCCTTTTTTACCATGTCTTTGTAATCTAATTTTTACGGGCATATCTATTAATTTTTGAGGTTCCCGACCCCGGTTTATAATTTAAGTCTGCAAAGATAATAATATTTTATTTTGAAATTCAATAGTTTCAACTTTTTCTTTACATTTGTAAAAACCCTTTTCTATTTATTTATCTATGAAAAACTTACTAATTCTGCTCTTTACAACCATGTTTTTAGTGGGTTGTGAAAAAATCGAAACGAATTCTCAAGCATTTGAAGCCAGTATCGAAGATAATTTTTACAGAGCAAGTTTTTCGAAAGCTAATTATATTGAAAATGGAGCATATTTTGTGCTACAAGGAAAAAACAGTAATCAAATAATAACTTTACGTGGTAAATATCCGCCAGAAGGAGTTAGTTTGATTTTTGGAGAAGGATCAGAGAATTTTGCGATTTATGAAGACCTTAATGGGATGGTATACTCAACAGCTGTTCTTGGCGGTGAAGGATCGATGATCATAAATGAGGTTTCAACAGAAGAACAAACCATTACAGGAGAATTTAATTTTAAAGGTATCTCCATGGGTTTAGACACATTATCTATCACCGGAGGAGTATTCTATAAAGTTCCATATGATATTGATTTAGGCCCTGGAACTAATGCAGGTTCTTTTTCAGCTGAATTAGATGGGAATGTTTTTGTGCCATTGGATGTCGTTGCTAATGTTGTTGGAAATACTATTTTAATAAACGGTTTTATAAATTCTAAAGAAATACTTATCGGTGTACCTACTGATGTAGAAAATGGCACTTTTGATATTTTAAACGAAGGGTTTGTTGCTGAAGCTGATGATGGTTCAGGCAATGAAACTAGTATATCAGGAGAAGTAACAATAAACACTCATGATACTATTGAAAAGACTATTTCTGGAACGTTTCAATTTCAAACACCAACCAATACGGTAAATGCCGGACAGTTTAATGTGACGTATTAATAAAATTTTTATAGAATGTTTTAATTAAAGCTTGTCATTCAGATTCTCGAGTAATCGTGGCGAAGAATCTCAACAAAAAAGACCTAAAGAATAAAGCATTGTAATTTTTAGCACTTTTTATTTACTCTTTAATAATCTTGTTCGCCATCAATATACCACAGATGGTTCATAAACATAAAGTATTAGTCAAAGCATATTTAAAATTAGTGTCGGAGATCTCTGCGATCTGTCCATAACTCAAATAAAAAAAAGTTAACAACTCTTTACAATTTTAGTCTATTATAAAAAGTGATTTTTATATTTTTAAACCTTTAGATTAATTGCGATTTAAAAACAAATTTAACCCTTTTATGTTTTTAATTTTTGATACCGAAACTACTGGACTCCCAAAACGTTGGAATGCACCTTTAACGGACAGTGATAATTGGCCAAGGTGTATACAGATAGCTTGGCAATTGCATGACAAAAATGGAGCATTGTTAGAACATGAAGATTATTTAGTGCAACCAGAAGGTTTTAATATTCCGTATGATGCTGAAAAGATTCATGGTATTTCAACCGAATTAGCACAAAAAAATGGAATACTTCTAGAGGAGGTTATTGAAAAATTTCAAAAAGCACTTTCAAAAACTATTTTTATTGTTGGGCAGAATCTTAGTTTTGACAATAATATTATGGGAGCAGAATTCCATCGGTTAGGAATAGAGAACCCCTTGCTTAATTTTCCGGCATTAGATACCTGTACAGAATTAACCGCTCAACTCTGTCAGTTGCCGGGAGGTAGAGGTGGAAAATTTAAATTACCAACTTTATCGGAGTTACATACGTTTTTATTTAATAAACCATTCAGTGAAGCTCATAATGCAACTGCCGATGTAGAAGCAACCACGCGTTGTTTTTTAGAACTAATACGCCGTAAATTATTTACTGCGAAAGAATTAAAGGTGGAGCCTGATTATTTTGAAACTTTTAAAGAGATAAATCCACAACCTTTTAAGTTGATTGGATTAAAACATATTAATTTAAAAAAAGCATCTGAAAAAATAAGAAAAGACTTAGAAAAATTAACTCAAGAAGATGAGATTTCAACAGCTATAATAGAAGAAAATATTGCTGGTCTTGAGGATATTTCATTTGCTCACCTGCACAATCATTCACAGTTTTCAATACTTCAATCTACTTCAAGTACTCAAAACCTTGTAAAAGCTGCTGCCGATAATAATATGCCTGCTATTGCTTTAACAGATTCAGGAAATATGATGGGGGCTTTTCATTTTGTGATGCAGGTTAATAATCATAATCAATCATTGTCGGAAGAAGATGCTTCTAAAAAAATAAAAGCCATTGTTGGTTGTGAGTTTTTTGTATGTGAAGATCATTTAAATAAAAACCATAAGGACAATGGATATCAAATTGTCTTGTTGGCTAAAAATAAAAATGGCTATCACAATCTTGCGAAAATGTCCTCTTTGGCGTTTACAGATGGTTTTTATTATGTGCCAAGAATTGATAGAACCATCATCGAAAAATACAAAGAAGATATTATGGTACTTACTGGAAGTTTATATGGAGAAGTGCCAAATAAAATTTTAAACATCGGTGAAAAACAGGCAGAAGAATCATTAGTTTGGTGGAAAGAAACATTTGGAGATGATTTATATGTGGAGGTTTCTAGACACAATCAAGAAGACGAAAAGAGGGTTAATTCCGTATTAATTCCGATGGCTAAAAAACACCAAGTGAAGTTGGTGGCAAGTAATAATACATATTACATAGCTAAAAAAGATGCCAATGCACATGACATTTTATTGTGTGTAAAAGATGGCGAAAAGCAGGCAACACCTATAGGTCGAGGTCGAGGTTATCGGTATGGACTTCCAAATCAAGAATATTATTTTAAATCTCAATCTGAAATGAAATCCTTGTTTAAGGATCTTCCAGAAGCCATTACTTCTATTTCTGAAGTCATAGATAAAGTAGAGTCTTATAGCTTAAAAAGAGATGTATTACTCCCTAAGTTTGATATACCTGAAGAATTTCAAGACCTAGAAGATGATAAAGATGGAGGTAAAAGGGGAGAGAATGCATACTTAAGAGGACTTGCTTATAAAGGTGCTAAAAAAAGATATGAAGAACTAACAGACGAAATAAAAGAGAGGCTTGATTTTGAGTTGAGGGTAATTTCTAATACAGGCTATCCAGGTTATTTTTTAATTTGTCAAGATTTTATTGCAGAAGCAAGAAAAATGGATGTTTCAGTAGGTCCAGGAAGGGGATCTGCAGCAGGAAGTGTAGTGGCATATTGTCTTTGGATTACGAATATCGACCCCATTAAATATAACTTGCTTTTTGAACGTTTTTTAAATCCTGAGCGTGTGAGTATGCCGGATATTGATATTGATTTTGATGATGAAGGTAGAGGCAGGGTATTGGATTATGTAATTAAAAAATATGGAAGCAATCAAGTAGCTCAAATTATTACGTATGGAACGATGGCTGCTAAATCTTCCATTCGTGATACGGCACGTGTTTTAGATTTACCCTTAAATTCTGCAGATCGCATATCGAAGTTAATTCCTAATATGACCAAATTAAAAAAAATATTTGGTTATACAGATTCTGAAATACGGAAAAAATTTAGGAATGACGAAGTGCCCAAGGTTAATGAACTTTTAGTAATTGCTGAGGGAAATAATTTAGAAGCACAAACTGTTAATCAAGCAAGAATTTTGGAAGGTTCGGTTCGTAATGTAGGAACCCATGCTTGTGGTGTCATTATAACTCCATCCGATATTACCAATTTTGTTCCTGTTGCGACTGCAAAGGATTCCGATATGTATGTTACCCAATTCGACAACTCGGTAGTAGAAAGTGCAGGTTTGTTAAAAATGGATTTCCTTGGTTTAAAAACTTTAACCTTGATAAAAGATACCGTTAAATTGGTAAAGTTAAAGCATCAAATAGATTTAGATCCAGATACGTTTTCGTTAGATGATGAACCTACCTTTGAGTTATTTCAAAAAGGAGAAACTGTAGGAATATTTCAGTATGAATCTGCAGGAATGCAGAAATATTTAAAAGATTTAAAACCTACTGTTTTTGACGATTTAATTGCAATGAATGCATTATACCGTCCTGGTCCAATAGAATATATACCAAGTTTTGTGAATCGTAAAAATGGAGATGAAGAAATTCTATATGACCTTCCTGCCATGGAAGAGTTTTTAAAAGAAACTTACGGTATTACCGTTTATCAGGAGCAAGTGATGTTACTTTCTCAAAAGCTAGCAAACTTTACAAAAGGAGAAGCTGATGTCCTACGAAAAGCGATGGGTAAAAAACTAATTGCAGTTTTGGATAAAATGAAACCTAAGTTTATTTCTCAAGCTACAGAAAATGGGCATGATGAAGAAAAACTTGAAAAAATATGGAAAGATTGGGAAGCCTTTGCAAGTTATGCCTTTAATAAATCACACTCTACTTGTTATGCTTGGATTGCATATCAAACCGCTTATTTAAAAGCACATTATCCAGCGGAATATATGGCTGCCGTTTTATCTAATAATATGAATGATATTAAGCAGGTAAGCTTTTTTATGGAGGAATGTCGTAGGATGGGGCTAGAGGTATTAGGTCCAGATGTGAATGAGTCGCATTATAAGTTTACAGTAAATGATAAAGGAGCCATTCGTTTTGGAATGGGTGCAATTAAAGGTGTTGGAGGAAACGCAGTAGCGACTATTGTTGAAACTAGAGTTGATGGAAAATATAAATCGGTATTTGATTTAGCTAAAAGAATTGATTTACGAGCAGCAAATAAAAAAGCTTTTGAAGGATTAGCATTGGCTGGTGGTTTTGATGGTTTCGATACTCATAGAGCTCAATATTTACATCCGGATGAAAAGGGGGTCTTATTTATTGAAAAAGTTTTGCGATTTGCATCTAAGTTTCAGGAATCTCAAAATAGCGATCAATTAGATATATTTGGAGGGGGTAGTGAAGTGCAAATTCCAGAACCGGAAGTTCCTCCTTGTGAGGAATGGGGAACACTTAAAAAATTGAAGCAAGAAAAAGAAGTAGTGGGAATTTATATTTCTGGACATCCATTAGATGATTTTAAGACAGAGATTACCCGTTTTTGTAACTGCACCGCTTCTGATTTTAATAATTTAGAAAATTTTATTAGTAAAGAAATGTGTTTTGGTGGTATGGTTGGAGAGGTGCAACATCGAGAAACAAAAATGGGAAAAGGATGGGCATTATTCATTGTAGAAGATTATAACGAAAGTTATGAGTTTAAAATTTTTGGAGAGCAATACCTTAAGTTTCGTCATTTTTTAGTACCCAATTCTTTTATTTTTATTAAAGCGTTTGTTAAAGATGGTTGGGTTAATAAAGAAACCCAGAAAAAAGGAGATCCACGACTTCAGTTTAATAGCATGCAAATGTTACAAGAAGTGATGGATAGTCATACAAAAAAGCTAACCATTCAATTGCCTATTGGAGATGTTAACGATGTTAGCATAGCGAATTTAAAAGAGATTATAAGTAGCCATAAAGGAGATAAGTATTTAGAATTAATAATTTACGAAGCATCCGAAAAAATAAAAATAACCATGCCTTCAAAAAAATTCAAGATTGATATTTCAAACCAATTATTAAAAAAATTAGAAGATGAGCAGATAAGGTATAAGCTTAACTAATTATAGGTTTAGAGTCATAAAAATTTGTGATACTAACATCATATAATCTAATCATTTACTTTTAAGTTAAAGTAGAATTATTGACTACATTTGTATAACAATAAAATATATAAATTATGGCATTAGAAATAACAGACCAAACTTTTGAAGAAACAGTTTTAAAAAGTGATAAACCCGTATTAGTTGACTTTTGGGCAGCTTGGTGTGGGCCTTGTAGAATGGTTGGACCAATCATAGAAGAAATTAGTAAAGATTATGAAGGGAAAGCTGTTGTTGGTAAAGTTGATGTAGATGCAAATCAAGAATTTGCTGCTAAATTTGGAGTACGTAATATTCCAACTGTTTTAGTATTTCAAAATGGAGAAGTAGTTGGTAGACAAGTTGGAGTTGCTCCTAAAGCTACTTATGAAGAAGCGTTAAACACATTACTTTAATAACAATCAAAACATAAGATCAAAAAAGGTTTGCTATATAGCAAACCTTTTTTATTTTAGGCCTAATGGACATACGTAAAGAAATCAACGAAATAACAGGGTTTAATAACTTAGAACTATTGGCTCATCAGGTAGTGGAAGGGTTTATTTCTGGTTTGCATAAAAGTCCTTTTCATGGATTTTCAGCAGAATTTGCAGAACATAAAATTTACAACCAAGGAGAAAGTATTAAACACATCGATTGGAAGTTATTTGCAAAGACGGATAAATTGTATACCAAGCGATACGAAGAAGAAACCAATCTACGTTGTCATTTAATAATAGACAATAGTAGCTCTATGCATTATCCTTTATTAAAGGATTTTGATATAAATAATCTTAATAAAATTGGTTTTTCAGTATTGGCTGCTGCCGCGATCATGAATTTATTAAAACGCCAAAGAGATGCTGTTGGATTAAGCATTTATAGTGATAACTATGACTTTTATAGCAATGAAAAGGGTAGTGAACGTCACCATCAAATGTTATTAGCTAAATTAAATGAAGCACTAGCAAATAAAAGAGAACAGGTAGAAACTAAGACTTATACCTATCTACATGAAATAGCAGATAAGATTAAAAGGCGCTCTATGGTTTTTTTATTTACTGACATGTTTCAAAGTGATTTAGAAGAAGAAAAATTATTTGAGGCATTGCAGCATTTAAAGTATAATAAGCATGAAGTTATCTTATTTCATACCTATGATAAAGAGAAAGAAATAGCATTTAACTTTAACAACAGGCCCAAACGATTTGTTGATGTAGAAACGGGTGTACACGTAAATCTATATGCTGATACTATTAGGACTAATTATGAAAAAGCTGTTAAAGATTATTTTAAAGAGCTTAAAATACGTTGTGGTCAATATAGGATTAAGTATGTACCTGTAGCTGTTAATGAAGATTTCAGCACCATTTTAACAACGTATCTAGTAGAGCATCAAAAGTTTGGTTAGTAAAAGAAATAAACTTTTTTATTTTTTTTAAAAATAGTTTGCAATAAACAATAGGAGGTGTATATTTGCCCTCGCTAATAATCAATAGTAATATTGTAAGCACGGTCTGGTAGTTCAGTTGGTTAGAATACCTGCCTGTCACGCAGGGGGTCGCGAGTTCGAGTCTCGTCCAGACCGCAATTAAAATGTTGTGTTGAGTCCTTTGAATAGGACTAGGTTTATGTAGTAAACCGATGAGAAGCTTTTCCGAATAGGAGAGGCTTTTTTTGTTTATTGATGTTTCCTAATAAATACACCCATTTATCTTCTAAAAAAGTACACGTAATTAACTGTTTATAATAATCTTCTAATTAGATTTGTGATTAATCAATAATTTAATATCAATTTAATCATGAAAAAAATAATTATAGTTTTAGCTGTAATAATTTCTGCTTGTAATCCTCAAGTAGAAAAAGAAACAGCCAAAGAACAAAAAGGTGCAGGTTTCTTTTTGCCTGTAGAAGGCGAAAAGTTTATAGTCGCAAGCGATTCTTTAACAGAAGTATGGATGAACTATATAAAGGCTCATAATGATCGAGATTTAGAAACTATTATGTCAATGAATACTGATTCTATTAGCATAGAAGATCAGGATGGTAGGCTTATTCAAGGAAACGAAATGCATATAGCAGCACTAGATTCCTGGTTTACTGCTGAAGATCCAAAATGGGAAGTTTATTGGGCGATGCCTTATAAAGCAGTAAATGGAGGAGAAGAATGGATCATAGCTGGACATCAAGTAACAGTAACAATTGATGGTAAAGAAAAAGTTCAATTGCAAATGATTGATGGACAGATTGAAAACGGAAAAATTAAACAGTTTTATATATACAGTAGAGGCATACCAGAATCGCCAAAAAATGATTTAGATAAAGCTGAATAACTTTAACAAATTATTTTAAAAACCCTTGCAATTGTAAGCAAGGGTTTTTAAAATTACTTCCCGCTTTTTTAGCTTTATAAATCTATACTTATGAAAAATTACTACTTATTTTTTATACTTCTTTTAGTAACTCTAGCTGCTAATGCTCAGATTGTAGATATTCCTGATACTAATTTTAAGAATGCGTTATTAAATCATGATCCTATAATTGACACTAATAACGATGGAGAGATTCAGGAATCAGAAGCTGAATCTGTTACTGTTATGTATGTCACAGATAAAAATATTTCTTCTTTGGAGGGAATTCAATCTTTTATTTTACTAGAACTTTTATCTTGTTAAAATAATCAATTAGCGACGATTAATTTGTCAAATAATTCCGCCTTAAGAATATTAGAATGCTATAATAATAATTCGTTAAATCTAGATTTGTCATTAAATATTGAATTACAACTCTTACATTGTAATGATAATCTTTTAACTAGCTTAAACCTTCATCAAAACGTAAATTTACAATATTTACATTGTTATAGAAATCTGCTAACAAACTTGAATATAGGTTCAAATTCAAATATTAAAGTGATAAGTACTTCTTTTAACAATTTAGTTGATTTGGACATATCACAATGTCCCAATCTTGAATTTTTATTGTGTCATAATAATAACCTAGTAAACTTGAATACACAAAATAATAATAATTCTTTTCTGATTAGCATGTTGTCGTATGATAATCCAAATTTGATGTGCATACAGGTTGATGATTTAGAAAATTCAGAAAATCGAGATTGTGAGTTGCAAAATAATATGGGTTGGTGTAAAGATAATTGGACAGAATACAGTGAATTATGTGAATTAGGAGTAGAAGATAATTTGCAATCACAATTTGTTATTTTCCCAAACCCTGCTAATGGAGTAATACGTATAGAAACAGATTATTCTATTAACTCTATAAAGGTTTTTAATACATCGGGTAAATTAGTATTAGATCAAAAAAATTCCTCTAATCAAATAGATGTATCTCAATTATCAAGAGGCTTTTTATTTGTAAAGATTGAAACAGATTATGGTAGTTTGGTAAAGAAAGTAATTAAGGAATAAATATTAAAAACACTACCTATTATCACCCTATTTATTAAAACTCTAACAGCTAATACTAAATTAAAAAAAACAAATTTTAACAATAATAGGTAAAACAACAAAAGCTGTTTTATTTGATAGAGATGGAGATGATGATTTAGACGTATTGTCTGCATCATTTTCAATCGGAGGTAAAGTTGCTAGAATATAACTAAAAACACAATGATAACTGATAGTAATAGTGCTTATCAAATCCTATCATCACAAAATAAAGACATTACCTATAATCAAGGGTTATAGAAAATAGAATACAATCGTTTATTTTATTATTATATTTACTAGTAGTTATAAATAAAAATTAATTTTTCTAAATACTATTCTAATGACTAAAGTATCCGTTTATTTTATAATTGCTTTTTTTTTAAGTGCACCGGTTTTTTCTCAAACCTTTGAAAGGCAAATTCTGTCATCAGCAGATGATGCAGAAGAAAAATTTGATGGTTCAGATGTACTTACTTCTAGTTCTGATCTTGAGATGGTGTATGATACTTTTAACGAACAAGGATTACAAACTATTGGACTTAGGTTTGATGACATTACAATTCCATCAAATGCTACAATTTCAAATGCATATATTCAATTTACTGCAGATGGAAACAACTCTGGAAATTTAACCATTACCATTAAAGGCGAAGATGTTGCAAATTCTTCTTCATTTACAGATACAAATAACAATATATCAAGCAGAGCCACAACTGCTTCAAGCGCAGTGTGGAACAATATTCCTTCATGGGTAGACGATGCATCTGGGCTAGACCAAAGAACTCCAGACATATCAGCTATTATAAGTGAAATTATATCTTCAAATGGATGGCAAGGAGGCAATCCTATTACGTTTATTTTAACGGGTACAGGTAGCGAAAATGAAAAAAGAAAAGCAGAATCATTTGATGGAAGTTCTGCATTAGCACCTAAATTAGTTTTTGAATACTCTTTAAATACTGATGTAGATTTAGAATTAACTTCGTGTATTACACCTACAAGTGCTATGTATCAGACTGCAGCAGCAATTGTACAAGTAAAAATTACAAATTATGGAAATTTAACAGCTTCAGATTATATGGTTTCTTACGCTATTAATGGGGATTTAATTGCTACCGAACCTGGAACAACACCCCTATCAACAGGAGAGAGTACTATGTTTACATTTATACAAAGCTTAGATTTAAGTGTTTTAGGTATTTATAATTTGAGTTTAGAAGTTTCTATTGTGAGTGATGAAAATTTGGTAAATAATATTCTAACCAAAGAAATTTCAGTACTAAATGAAGTAGATTCAGTTTTCTTTAATCAAGGAAGTTCCTGGCGTTTTTGGGATGAAAATTCAGATCCTGGAACATCATGGAATACTTCAGGATTCGATGATTCTTTATGGCCCGTCGGGTTAGGTCAGTTTGGTTATGGTGATGGTGACGAAGAAACTTTATTAAGCAATGGTTTGGTAAGTTATTATTTCAGAAAAAAAGTCGATGTAATTGATGTAAATGCAATTGATGACATTTATATACACATGATTCATGATGATGGAGCGATGGTCTTTGTCAATGGAGTAGAAGTGTTGCGATCTGAAATGATGCCTCTAGGACAAATCACTCACACTACAAGCGCAAGGCAGAGTATAAACTCTAATATTCAAAATGATTTTTTTACTTATAAGATAGATCCAAGTTATTTTGTAGATGGTGAAAATATAATTGCTATTACTATTCGTAATAGAAATGCAACAGATGGAGACCTTTCATTTGATTGTTTTTTAACGCAGGACCATACTTATGATCAGGATGGACCCTATGTTTATTATGAGGGAGGAGAGATTATCGTAGAAGAAATAACACCAAGTGGATTGGTGAGTAATACATATTCAACAACAGATGGTTTAGAATTAACGTGCAACTTACCAAATATGGGAACGAGTTTTTCATTTTTTCTAAAATCAGAAATATTAACAGAACCATCTGTTGACATTGAAACACCATCAAAATTTTTAGCAATTTCAGATTTTGATGGACATATTGAAGGTCTTACAATGGTCTTAAGAGGGGAAGGAATTATTGATAATGATTTTAATTGGACCTACGGAGATGGACATTTAATGATAAGTGGAGATTTATTTGATAGAGGCTATAATATTACTGAATCTATGTGGCTGTTATATAAATTAGAGAGTGAAGCGGAAGCGCAGGGTGGTAAAGTTCATTTAATAATAGGTAATCATGAAATGTTTAATTTGACTGATGATTGGAGATATGTAGAAACTAAATATTTTAATGACGCCTATTTAATGGGGAAAAGAATGATAGAACTTTACGATGCCAATACTGAACTAGGAAGGTGGTTGCGTTCAAAAAATATTATAGAAAGAGTTGGAGATTATGCATTTTTACACGGCGGTATCACACCAGAAGTAGCTGCTTTAAATTTGACCTATGACCAGATTAACGAATACGGAAGAATGAGAATGAATGGCGTTACATGCCCTAATAGTGATTGCACAGAAGTAAATAGTTCTGACGGAATTTATTGGTATAGAGGTATGGTGCAAGAAGAACTCACACAAGTTGAAGTTGATAATATTTTAGATGGGTTTTCAGTTGAGTCTGTAATTTTAGGGCATACAAAAGATAATAATATTCGATCACTTTATGAAGGTAGCGTAATAGCTATAGATATGTACCATGTTAATAATTTTAATAATGGGTTTATGAAAGCCTTACAATATGAATTAGGCTGCTTTTTCACATTTCTTACAAATGCTTCAGGAGAAACTTATACTCAATTGGATTCAGAATGCGAACAGGTATTAGGTACCATATTAAATATTAATGGTGATAATCAATTAATAGTATATCCAAATCCAACTTCAAATACATTAAATATTAAAATACCAAAGGATCTGCAAGGGGAATACAGTTATAAAATCTATAGCATGGACGGAAAACAAGTTAGCCAAGGAATATTAAACAAAGAGCTTTCGATTATTTCAATTAATAGTAGAGCTGCTGGAAAATATATTTTATTAATTGAAAATTCCATAAGAATAATAAAAGGTTCATTTATTATAAAGTAATTAAGCTATTTATCAATAAAGTAATTCATTAAATAAGCTTCTGAAAAATAAGGATATTTTAATTTTTTATTAAGTTGGATATAGTCGTTTTTAATGCTTTTTTTTAATGGCTCAGTCCTGGCCTCTGAATATAAAAACACATTGTATAATAATTTAATATAATCTTCATAGCTATATCTTATATTATCTAAAGCAAACAATGCCATATATTTATTCTTTTTAGCATTATTTTTAGTTAATTTATAATAAAACATGGCCATTAAGTAAAACAAACTTAATCGTTCTTTTAAAAAAAATAAATATTGGTTTTTGCCTAAATCTATAAGGTCAATAACATAGCGCATTAAAACCATGTTTTTTATAGTAATTGCGATAATGAAAAGCTCAAATGTATATTCAAGTATCTTTGATTTATGCTTTGAATGTATTAGATAATATTCATCTAGAATTGGCTCTAAATTATCATACTTATTTGCTATTATTTTAACCGATAACAGCCGACTGCATAAAATGGGATGTAATGTTGTGTTAAAAGCTAATTTTTTAAAGGAATCTTTGACGGTTCTTTTATTTAAAAAATTCCTAAACTCTTGGATTGCTTTTGTAAAAATTTCAAGTTCTTTTGTTTTTTTGCTTTTATTAATAATTTTTGTCCAATCTGCATAATATCCATTAAGATTTGAATAATCAACAAATGTTAAATATACACAACGTAAAAAATTAGTATTATTTAAAAATGGCTGGTCTTTCAAATTTTGTTTTCTTAACAATAAACCAATCGAGTTTCCAATAAATAAGGCTTCTGAATAAGAAAATTTTTCATATGCTAATTCATCTAACTCAAATACTTGATTTAAAATGGAATACTGCTTGTTATAAAGTAATTCCCTGGAAAGGATAATGATAAAGCTCACGAAATCCTCATGACTACTTTTTGTGTTTTGGACTAATTTTATTATTTCTGCTTTATCAGCATTATAAACAGCCCTAAAAACTAATACCGACAAGTTCTTTGGTTCTTTCTGAAGATACGTTTGCGTAAAATGAATGTAATGCTTGTATCCAATGTATTTAGACAAGGTATTTAAGGTTTTTTTATTAGCCTTAACGTTTGGTGCCAAACCGAACAGTCTTCTTATTGTATTATAGCTAATTTTAATGTCAATTGTTTCTAATATTGCATTCGAAAGTAATTCGCAATCGCCTCGATTTAGAATCTTTTGGTCTAATTTGTTTTCAATTTCTTTTTTTAATATTGCAATCATTTATGTATCATTTATGTATCAAATTTAAGAATTTTTTGTTGTAATTTTATTTATTTAAAAATAAATGTTTTATGATTTCTTTATATGGAACAAAGAATATTGATCATAAAGTTCAATTAATCGCTTAGTAATTAATTTGATGACGCTTTAGAATTGGATAAAAAAATACAATAAAGGTATGGCAGATCAAGAAACATACATTAGCAGTGCAGTACGTAAATATAAAGGTGAATTAATAATATAAAAGTGAATTAATTACATGGGGATGCATCGCTCTATTTGGAATTCTTGCAATAATCTTCTTTTACATTATTATCGTTTAATGTTAAAGTGGATTAGGGTTTTAACTAATTTAAATGGTGTGTTTTAGATTTTTTTTATAAATAATAAAATAGTATAACGTTGGATTAAAATATATAATAAAAATTCCTAATGCCACATAGTCGCATTAATTTTGTATTTTAAGAATTATTTTAAATATCAATTTTAATTTTAATAAAATCAATCAAATAAACCGTAAAATTAAATTTTAAGAATGCATAAAAAGTTACTGTTTATTTTTTTTTTCATTGTATTTAATTTATTTGGTCAAGAAATCGATATTGATGCTGAATCAAACTATCTTTTTAATAAGGAAAGTGAAGAGTTATTGGTTTTTCAAAATGATTCTATTTTTATATATGATATAAACAGTTTTCACCTACTTGAAAAAAAAGGAATAATAACTCCACCTAATTTTAACTTCAAACTACATCATATACTAAATAAAGAGCCCATTCATTTTGTAGAATTTAATGGAGGTAAAGTGTATCAATTAAAAAATGACTCCATTCAAAGAGTTGATAACTCTTATACTCACAAAATGGCTAATGGGAGTAATTTGTTTACCTACAATAACACTATCTATCGTTATGGGGGTTATGGTTACTGGACTGCCAACAATAAACTTACCTTTTTTGATCCTAACACTCAGGAATGGCAAATTATTAACTCTGCTAATGGGATATATCCTCGGGGATCATTTAATAGTTCTTATAAAATTTTAAATGATAAACTTTATATCATAGGTGGTTTAAAAGTTAATCCTGAAGACCTTAATACCAATTTAAAAAATGATGAACTATGGAGTTTCGATTTTAAAACAAAAAAATGGGAAAATTTAGGGGTATTAAGTGAAAGTATTAGTTATAATAGTAACTCCTTTGAAATAAATGATAATATTTTTAAAACTACTAAAACCACTAAAAGTATAATACAAGAAATTGATTTAAAAAACAACCTATTAAAAAAGTATTCTTTAGATCCACTAATTCAGAAAAATTCTAAAAATCACCTACCTTTTGTACATAAAGATAATATTTACCTATGGTCTGAATATAATTATGGACTAAAGCTTGTAAAAACAAAGCTTGATGCATTAAATTTTAATCTTATAAATGAACAAGCTCTTGTAAATAATTCAAACATAATTATCTTAAATTTATTGATAGTTATTTCTTGTTTTGGTATATTAATATTCGTTTTTTATTCTAGAAAGAAGTATAAAAATAACTCGAATAAACTACTATTTAAAAACAACAAAATTACTTCTAAAGATGGTTTTCTAAAATTGAATACTCTCGAAAACAAAATATTAATATTGCTCATTAATAATGACTTTAGCATCAAAAATGGAGAAATACAACAAAAACTTTTTAATACTGATTTAGATCGAAGCCAAAATATTAGAAATACAAATAAATTGATTTCTGATTTAAATTTCAAGTTTAAAACGATACTAAATACCGATACTGATATCATTTACAAGACTTCTAGCTCTTCAGATAAAAGAATGAAAATTATTGTTCTAAATCGAAATTTTATCAGAAATTAACCATAACGTTAATAGTATTTAATTCCGTTTTTGAAACTAAAGGCATAGATCTATCTCTTTATTCGACATCAATTTTAAAAACCTCAGGCAATACTTTGCAGCACTAATTGAGTTAAAAATAAGAATTTCAAAAAAAGTATTGCGACATAAGTACTTAAAATCAGATTTTTACACGAAAATTGTCTCTCAAAAATATTCTAACTATATTTACAATTAATTTATAAATTATTATTATGAGTAACGGAACAGTAAAATTTTTCAATAATTCTAAAGGATTCGGATTCATCACTCCAGAAGAAGGGGACAGAGATGTATTTGTGCATGTAAATGGACTAGTTGATGAAATCAATGAAGGTGACAAAGTAAGCTTTGATGTAGAAGAAGGTCCAAAAGGATTGAATGCAACAAATGTTAAAGTAATTTAATCAATTATTTTAAGCATATTAGTATTTAGGAGCTTGTCCATCTGGACAGGCTTTTTTGTTTTAGCACAAGAATATTTTTTTAAAAAGAATATTTAGTATTGCCCCAGGTTCCGCTAAAAAAATTAAAATAGATGGGTTTCTTCACTGGTTTAATATGCTAGTATTTTACTTTTGAAAGAATTTAAATCGTCCCAAAGTTAATAACTTATATAATTAATGCTTAACAAATTAGAGCTAAGTAGTTTATATTCAGTATATTTATATCTACCACAAAAATATATTTTAATTATGAGCATTTTAGCAACTTTAATTATTGGAGCCTTAGCAGGTTGGTTAGGCAGTGAATTTTATAAAGGAAGTGGACTGGGTTTAATAGGTAATATTGTAATAGGTATTATTGGAAGTATTGTAGGTTCTAGCCTTTTAGGTTATTTAGGAGTTAGTTTAGGATCTGGTTGGATAAGTGATGTTTTAACTGGTGCTATTGGAGCCGTTGTGATTTTATTTTTGTTTAATTTAGTTTTTAAGAAATAGTAGTTTCTTTACCTAACAGCCTATTGCTAATCATTTTTTTAAATAATTACAAGAACTCAAGGCAAAATAATTCCTTAAGGGGCTCTTATGCCATAAATATATAAACTTAACAATTAGAATCGTTTCGATGGCTTATTAAATGGAAAAAATAGGTATTTAAAAGAAGCTATTCCAGTGGTTTAGTACCTCCCAAATAAATAGTCCAAGAAACATACATGAAACTAAAAGTTTCATAGAGGTAGAAGCAATAAAACCTAGGAAGGATCCAAAAGCTGCTTTTAAAGCTTGGCCTTCTTTTGTTTTATTAAAAACAATTTCACCTATAAACGCTCCTGCAAAAGGGCCGATTAAAAATCCAAATGGGATGTGAGATAGAAACCCAATAATTAATCCAAATATAGCTCCAATAGCACCCGCTTTACTTCCTCCAAATTTTTTGGTGCTTATGGATGGCATCATATAATCTAATAAAAATATACCGATGGCAATAATAAAGGTGACACCTAAAAACCAATAATTATTAGGAATGGCTTTGGTTAGTTCTAATAATAACAATCCTAACCAACCAAAAGGAGGTCCTGGAAGGATCGGTAAAATACTACCTACAATTCCTATAATGCAGAAGCCTAAACCTATAATTATTAATAAAATATCCATATTAATTCCCTGTAAAAACAGGAATTTATTTAAATTATTATTGTTTTGCAAAGATAAATAAAACAATAATCCATCAAAAAAAGAATGATTATGATACAGCATTCCAAAAAAGACAAATTGAATTCCTATTTTGCTTTTTTGATTTTATGTAATAATTATAAATGTTATATTTTAATTTAGAGGGATTTAGTATTTTTAACACATGAAAAATAAACTATTTCTTTTCGTTTTTGTATTATTAATAAATGACGCTCAACTTCTTGCCCAAGAAATCAATTGGATGACAATTGAAGAAGCTGAAGCAGCAGTTAAAAAAGAGCCCAAAAAAATATTTATTGATGTGTATACGGATTGGTGTGGTTATTGTAAAAAAATGGATGCAAAAACTTTTAAGGATAAAGAACTCATTGAATACCTAAATAAAGAGTTTTATTGTGTAAAATTAGATGGAGAGGATAAAAATACACTTGTTTTTAAAGAAACAGAATTTAATTTTGTAGCTAAAGGTAGAAGAGGTTATAATGAGTTGCCTGCTAATTTTTTAAAAGGGAAGTTAAGTTATCCGACTTTTGTTTATTTAAATAAAGAATTAGAAATTTTATTAGTAATGCCTGGTTATAGAGAAGCTAAAGAAATGCTTCCTATTGTCACTTATTTAGGAGATGATATTTATAAAGAAATGAAATGGGATGCCTATATAAAAGAATCTAAGGGGAAACAATTAAATTAAGATGAAAGTAAAAAACTGTTTAGTTTTAGTTGTTTTATCTGTTTTAATTCCATCTTGTCAATTCTTTGAAACTGAGAAGATTTCATCTGAAACATTTCTTAAAGAAGAAATAAAATCTATTAATTGGAAAGATGTAGATCAACATCCTGTTTTTTTAAATTGCGAATTATTTACTGAAAAAAAACAACAAAAAAACTGTTTTGAAAATACGCTTTCTTCTCACTTGTATCAAGTTATAAACTCAGGAAATACGATGGTAACTGCTGAACTAAACGAAACACTTGTTTTAGATTTCCTGGTTGATGAAAAAGGAAAACTTGTTATTACTTCCATGAAAATGGATAGTTTGTTAAAAGTCCAAATCCCATCATTAGCTGCTAATATCATTGAAGGAATAAAAACATTACAGCCTATTGCACCTGCTTATAAACGAGGAATACCAGTAAAAACAAAATTTAAACTCCCCTTAGTAATTAAGACTAGTGATTAAAATTAAATTCTCAAAATAAAAACTTAATTGGAATTGACTTTTAGATTCTTGAATGATATCGATAATCGGTGTACCTAAAAATTAAATATCTATTGAGAGCATAATCAGTTTCATTTTTAAAATTTAATGAGGCTTCATTTTGACCATAAAAAACGTTTTAGATAAAACAATAGTTTACTCGATTAAAAATTTAAGTACAAACAAAAGTATTGTTTAGATTTGTCACTTAGTGCGAACATAAAAAGCTAAATTAGTAAATCTTTAATTTGAGATTTAAAAAATCTAATGAATTCTGATAAAATTATACTTGGTATTGATCCTGGAACAACTATTATGGGCTTTGGGCTTATAAAAGTGGTTAATAAAAAAATGCATTTTTTACAATTAAATGAGCTTCAACTTCATAAATATGATGATCATTATTTAAAATTGAAATTAATTTTTGAACGTACTATTGAATTGATTGATACATTTAAACCAGATGAAATTGCAATTGAAGCACCTTTTTTCGGTAAAAACGTTCAATCAATGCTTAAACTAGGAAGAGCTCAAGGAGTTGCAATGGCAGCTGGACTTTCTAGAGAAATTCCTATTATAGAGTATGCTCCTAAAAAGATAAAAATGGCCATTACTGGAAATGGGAATGCCAGCAAAGAACAAGTAGCTAAAATGCTACAGAGTTTATTACAATTAAAAGAATTACCTAAAAATTTAGATAGTACTGACGGATTGGCTGCAGCTGTTTGTCATTTTTATAATTCAGGGAAAATAGAAATTGGGAAAAATTACACCGGATGGTCTGCTTTTGTAAAACAAAATGAAGGACGCGTAAAAAAATAATTAATGGACACTTTTATAAATACTAAAATACCCAGATTTAAATAAATGGCTGGAATTTATATTCATATCCCTTTCTGTAAACAAGCCTGTCATTATTGTGATTTTCATTTTTCAACAAGCACTAAGAAAAAAAATGAATTATTAGCTGCAATTTGTAGTGAAATTGAATTGAGAAAAAGTGAAATTTCTGTTCCTATAAAAACGATTTACTTTGGTGGTGGAACCCCTTCATTATTAAATAAAGAGGAAATAGACTTACTAATAGGAGAAGTTTATAAAAATTTTGAAGTTGAAGAAAATATAGAAGTAACCCTAGAAGCAAATCCAGACGATCTTACCAAAGGTAACCTGTATCAACTTTCTAAAACAAAGGTCAACCGATTGAGTATTGGAGTACAATCTTTTTTTGAAGAAGATCTAACACTAATGAACAGAGCTCATAATGCTTTAGAAGCAAAGCAATGTTTGACAATGGCTACTCAATATTTTGACAATATAAGTGTGGATCTCATATATGGTATTCCGGGTTTAGATGATAATCGATGGGAAGAAAGTTTGGATATAATAATAGCTTTTGGGATTCCTCATTTATCATGTTATGCGCTAACTGTGGAGCCCAAAACAGTACTTAAAAAGCTGATTAAAAATGGTGAAATAGCTCCTGTTAGTGAAATAAATTCTCATCGCCAATATCTAATTTTATTAGATAAAATGAAGAAAGAAGGATACGTGAATTATGAGTTTTCTAATTTTGGTAAGCAAGGATATTTCTCTGAAAACAACACCGCTTATTGGCAGGGTAAATCTTATTTGGGGCTAGGACCTTCAGCGCATTCTTTTGATGGAAACATTCGAAGTTGGAATATTAGTAATAATATTCAATACATAAATCAAATTCAAATAGGTAAATTACCCATTAAAAGAGAAACATTATCTAAAACTGATCGATACAATGAGTATTTAATGACAGGATTAAGGACCATGTCCGGAGTTTCTTTAAATAAAGTAAAAAATAATTTTGGCATAAAATATTTAGATTATTTATTGGAACAAACTAAAATTCCTATTAATGATGGTTTGTTGGAAATTGTCTTAGCGAAGGTGGTAAAGCCATCTATTAGTAGTAGGAGTAGTTCATCGTCCAAAAAAGAAGAGTTTTTTACAAATGATAGCGTTTTAATAATTTCAGAGAAAGGAAAATTTTTAAGCGATGGCATTGCTAGTAATTTATTTATGGTCGAATAAAATGCTTATTTTTAAACAATGATTGTAAAACTAGAAATTAACACTATTGCAAAGAAAATCGATTTATCTAAACCAATAGATATTTCAATTCCCTTAACTGCTTCAGCTGAAAACCCTATAGCTTGGTATTTAAATGAGCCAAAAATAGAACCTGTTAAAGATGGAGATTGGATTGGTAAAGTGAGTAAAGGTGCTTCAGTTAATTTTAATTCGATAGAATTTAATCCTCATGCTCACGGCACTCATACTGAATGCATTGGGCACATTACTACAGAATTTTATTCTATCAATCAAACTTTAAAAAATTTCTTTTTTCAAGCTGAATTAATAACAGTAATACCCTATGAAAAAGGTGATGATTTAGTGATCTCTAAAGAGCAAATTAAAAATGCATTAAATGGAAGTAAACCAGAGGCTATAATAATTAGAACAATTCCAAATTTTGACACTAAGAAATCTAAAAAATATTCAAATACCAACTGGGCTTATTTATTAGAAGAAGCAGCCGCGTATATAAAAGAGGTAGGAATAAAACATTTGTTAATAGATTTGCCTTCGGTTGATAGGGAAAAAGACGAAGGGGAATTATTGGCCCACAAAGCTTTTTGGAATTATCCATTAGCGCCAAGGTTGGATGCTACCATTACCGAATTTATTTATGTTCCGACATCTATTTTAGATGGGTGTTATATGTTAAATCTTCAGATAGCATCATTTGAAAATGATGCGACACCAAGTAAACCGATATTGTATGAATTTATATAAATACAATACAATTTAATAATTATTGTTTAATAAAATGTTCATAATATGAAATTTCAATGGGAAGGTATAATGCCAGCAGTCACCACTAAATTTACGACTAAAGATACTTTAGATTTAGCGATGTTTTCACAAAATATAAATGCACAATTAGAAGCGGGTGTTCATGGAATTGTTTTAGGAGGAACTTTAGGGGAAGCAAGTACTTTAGAAGATTCTGAAAAGAGAACTTTAACTACCGAAACAGTAAAAATAGTAGCTGGTAAAATTCCTGTATTGATAAATATTGCTGAACAAACTACCAAAGGTGCAATTGATGCTGCAAATAAAGCTGAAGAAGATGGAGCTAGTGGTTTAATGATGCTTCCACCAATGCGTTATAATGCGGGTAATCGTGAAGTAGTGGAGTATTTTAAAGCGGTAGCCAATAATAGTAGTTTACCAATTATGGTTTATAACAACCCTGTAGATTATAAAACGGAAGTTACTTTAGATATGTTTGATGTCTTGTTAAAATGTGAAACGATACAAGCTGTTAAAGAATCTACTAGAGATATTTCTAATGTAACTCGTATTAAAAATCGTTTTGGGAATCGTTTAAAAATCATGACAGGAGTAGATACTTTAGCATTGGAGAGTTTATTAATGGGAGCAGATGGATGGGTAGCGGGATTAGTTTGTGCTTTTCCAGCAGAAACAGTTGCGATTTATGAACTTCAAAAAGCAGGTAAAATTAAAGAAGCACTTGAAATTTACAGATGGTTTTTACCCTTGTTAGAGTTAGATATTAATTCTAAATTAGTACAAAACATTAAATTAGCTGAAGTCGCTACAGGTATTGGAACTGAGAATGTAAGAGCACCTCGGTTACCCCTAGTAGGAACGGAAAGAGCTTTGGTATTAAAGATTATTGAAGATGGGTTAAAAAACAGACCTCAATTACCAGATTATAAAAATTTATAATGTTAGAAATTAGACTCACTTGCGAGAATTGTAATAAAAAGTCATCCTACAAGTAGCTGTCGAAAAACACAGAAAATTAATAAAATACAGAAAATGACAACAGGAGAAAATCATATAGGATTTAAGCGTTCCTCAAAAGGCGGGAAAACATACACAACGTTCAATCCAAAATTGAATATAGAAAACGAACAAATTTTTACAGAAGCAACTTCTGAAGAGATCAACCAAGCGGCTGAGTTGGCAGCGGAAGCATTTAAAGCTTTTAGTAAAAAATCTGGATTAGAGAAAGCAAACTTTTTAAGAACTATCGCTGATGAAATAATTGCAATGGGAGATAATTTGATTGCGATGTATCAATCAGAAACTGGCTTGCCAGAAGGAAGAGCAAAAGGAGAAAGAGGTAGAACCGTCGGGCAGTTAACAAGTTTTGCAACTATGTTGGAAGAAGGATCTTGGGTAGCAGCAACAATAGATACTGCAGATTTAGATAGGAAACCAATCCCCAAACAGGACATCCGAAAGATGTTAGTTCCATTAGGACCTGTAGTTGTATTTGGAGCTAGTAACTTTCCATTTGCGTATTCAACAGCTGGAGGCGATACGGCCTCTGCATTAGCAGCAGGTTGCCCCGTTATTTGTAAATCGCATCCTATGCATGCAGGAACTGGTGAAATGGTTTCAGATGCAATTATAAGGGCTGCTCAAAAAACAAATATGCCCAATGGAGTTTTTTCAAATTTAAATAGTGCTGGAATTGAAGTAGGAATTGAATTAGTGACGCATCCAGATGTAAAAGCTATTGGATTTACAGGTAGTATTCAAGGTGGCAGGGCTTTATACGATATCGCTGCACATAGAGACGAACCAATACCGGTTTTTGCCGAAATGGGAAGCATTAATCCGGTAATACTATTGCCAAAAGCGATACAAAATAGAGGTGTAGCTTTAGCGAAAACATATGCTGGATCTATTACTTTAGGGTCTGGTCAGTTTTGTACCAACCCAGGTTTAATACTTGGAATAAAAAGTGATTCTTTAACGGATTTTATTAACGCTCTTTCTGAAGAAATAGTAAAATTAGAACCTTCTTGTATGCTTCATCCTACTATAATTGGAAATTATGAAAAAAATAAACAAACAGCAATACAGCAAGAAGGACTAACTGTTAATGCTGATTTTCAAGATAGTGTTGCAGTTAATTATGCAAGACAAGCAATTGTGACTGTTAATGGACTAACTTTCTTAAATAACACAACTTTGCATCAAGAGGTTTTCGGACCTTTTTCTATGCTAGTAGTATGTAAAGATGCAAATGAATTAAAACAGGTAATAAACCATTTAGAAGGCCAGCTAACTGGAACTATTTTAGGAGAAGAAGAAGAGCTTCAAAAATTTCCTGAACTAATTGACGCGCTTCAAAGCAGAGTAGGAAGAATTATATTTAATGGAGTTCCAACTGGCGTTGAGGTTTGTCCTGCAATGCTTCATGGAGGTCCTTATCCTGCATCTACAGACAGTCGTTTTACAGCAGTCGGTGTTCATGCGGTTAACCGTTGGGTTCGTCCATTTAGCTTTCAAAGTTGGCCAAATAAATTACTCCCAAAGGAGTTAACAAACGAGAATCCTTTAGGAATTATAAGGTTAGTTAATGGGAAAAATTCAAAAGATAAAATCTAAGAATGTATGAAAATCTTTAAGGGATTATTTTTAGTGCTATTTCTACTATTTATGAGCTGTTCTAAAGAGTCTAAGGTCAAGGATTCAGATTTGTTAAATGAAATAATTTTAGAAATAGAAGAAAGAGAAAGTTACGATGAAGTTGAATATCCCTTAGGTTTATTTTCGAGGGAATACTTTAAAAAAGAGGCGGAATACGCGAAGGAACAATTAATTAAACTAGCTAAGATTGATTTATTTTTCTTATCTGAAACGGAATCTATCTCCTTGAAACTATTAATATTTCAATTACAAGATACCATTGATTACTATGAATTTGAAAAGTATTTAAACCCTTTGTTATCCGATTCAGGATTTCATACCAATTTTTCATTTATGGTTCGCCCATTTCATAATTATGAGCAAGTGAAAGACTATTTAACAAAATTGAATGCAATACCAAGTAGAGTGGGTCAATTCTTGCCTTTATTAAGAGAAGGATTAGAAAAAGGAGTATCACAACCTAGCGTCATATTTAATGGCTATGAAACCTCTTACAATGACCATATTGTTGAAAATTTTGAAGAAAGTTATTTTTATCAACCCTTTAATAATTTACCAAAAACACTAACCTCAACTCAAAAAGATTCGGTCTTAATTGCTGCTAAAGTTGCTATTATTACTAATGTCATTCCCCAATTTAAATTGGTAAAAACTTTTTTTGAAGATGAATATTTTCCGAAAACAAGAACGAGTATTGGAATTTCCGAAACTCCTAATGGCAAAGCATATTATCAAAATAGAATCAATTACTACACAACAAGTACTCAGTATAGTGCAGATGATATTCATTCTATTGGATTACAAGAAGTAGCTCGAATAAAAACTGAAATGGAAAAAATAATTTCTGAACTAAACTTTCAAGGAAGTTTTTCAGAGTTTTTAAATTTTCTAAGAACCGATCCTCAATTTTATGCGACTTCTCCAGAACAACTTTTAATGATAGCTAGAGATATGGCAAAAAGAGCAGATGAGCAATTGCCTAGGTTTTTTAGAACCCTACCCAGAAAACCCTATGGAGTTGCACCAGTACCTGATGCCATAGCACCAAAATATACAACTGGCAGGTATGTAGGGACAAGTAAAAATAGTACAGACCCAGGATATTATTGGGTAAATACCTACGATTTATCCAGTAGGCCTCTTTATGTTTTACCTTCTTTAACAGTTCATGAAGCAGTACCAGGTCATCACTTGCAAAGTTCATTAAATTTAGAATTGGGCGATAGCATCCCTCAATTTAGAAAAGACACTTATTTATCCGCTTATGGAGAAGGATGGGGTTTGTATTGCGAATTTCTTGCTGAAGAAATGGGAATGTATACTACTTTATATGAACAGTTTGGAAAACTAACTTACGAAATGTGGCGGGCTTGCAGATTAGTAGTCGATACAGGAATTCATGCTAAAGGATGGACACGCGAGCAGGTGATCAACTACATGGCTGAAAACACAGCACTTTCTATTCATGAAATCAATACAGAAACCGATCGATATATCTCTTGGCCAGGACAAGCATTGTCTTATAAAATAGGAGAAATAAAAATTAGAGAATTACGTAAAAAAGCAGAAATAGAATTGGGAAGTTCATTTGATATTCGTGAGTTTCATGAGGTTGTTTTAGAACAAGGGACCGTAACACTTTCTATTTTAGAAAATAGAGTGAATAACTATATTGAAGATCATAACAATGAGTAAAACCATTTATAAATGTATTGATGCGCATACTTGCGGGAATCCTGTTAGAGTAGTAACTACTGGTTGTCCAGATCTTTTAGGTGATTCTATGAGTGAAAAAAGGCAGCATTTTTTAAAAGAATACGACTGGATACGTAAAGGATTAATGTACGAGCCTAGAGGTCATGATATGATGAGTGGTAGTTTCTTTTTTGAACCTCAATTTCCTGAAAATGACTTTGGGATTTTATTCATTGAAACCTCAGGCTGCTTACCCATGTGTGGTCACGGAACCATTGGAGCAATTACCATTGCTATTGAAGAAGGAATCATAGAGCCATTAACCCCTGGAAAAGTAAGAATGGAAACTCCAGCTGGATTGATTGTAATAGATTATAAACAAACCAATGGGAAAGTAGAATGGGTAAAACTGAAAAATGTAAAATCCTATTTAGCAGCAGAAAATCTAAGTATAGAATGTCCTGAGTTAGGAACAATTACCTTTGATATTTCGTATGGAGGAAATTATTATGCAATTATAGATCCTCAGAAAAACTTTAGTGGAATACATAATTTTACGGCTGGGAAACTAATTCAATATTCTCAGATACTAAGAAAACGCATTAATGAAAAATACTTTAATAGGTTCATACACCCAGAAAATGAAACCATAAGAGATGTAAGTCATATCCAATGGACAGGAAATCCCATCAATCCAAAATCCTCTGGACGTAATGCGGTGTTTTATGGGGATAAAGCGATAGATAGAAGCCCTTGTGGAACAGGAACTTCAGCTAGAATGGCACAATTATATGCAAAAGGGAAATTGTCCAAAGGAGTTGATTTTATTCACGAAAGCTATATAGGCTCCACTTTTACTGGAAAGATAGAAGAAGAAACCAAATTAAATGGTAACAAGGCTATTATTCCTAGCATAAAAGGATGGGCAAAGATTTATGGCTATAATACTATTTTAATTGATAAAGAAGACGATCCTTATGCTCACGGTTTTCAAGTGATTTAACAATGAAAAAAGAAGTAATCATTATCGGCGGAGGAATCATTGGCTTGTGTTCTGCTTATTACCTGCAGCAAGAAGGACACCAAGTAACTGTTATTGATAAAAGTGACATTACCTCTGGAGCTTCTTTTGTAAATTCGGGATATATTACACCCAGTCATATCATTCCTTTAGCAGCTCCTGGTATTATCACTAAAGGAATTAAATGGATGTTTAATCCCTCCAGTCCTTTTTATATAAAACCGCGTTTGGATAAGGATTTTTTACAATGGTCCTTAAAATTTAAAAAATCTGCTACTGCTCCTAAAGTTGAAAAAGCCATTACTATTATCAAGGATATTAATATTTTAGGAAGAGAGTTATATAAAGAAATTAAATCTTCCGAAGATTTTAATTTTCATTTTGAAAGAAAAGGCCTTTTAATGCTTTATAAAACAGATAAGGCAGGAGAAGAAGAATGGAAAGTAGGACAACGAGCCATTAAAGAAGGGCTTAATGTTAAAAATATTTCTGAAGAAGAAGTGAGGAAAATGGAACCTAACGCAAACATCAATTGTAAAGGAGCAGTTTATTTTGATTCTGATGCGCACATGACTCCCAAAGAGTTTATGTCAGAAATGTTATCTTATTTAAAAGCGAAAGGAGTTAGTATTTATAAAAATGAGAGCGTTCAAGACTTAATTGTTTCTGGACGTAAAATTATGGAGGTTGAAACCTCAAAAAGAACATTGAAAGCAGATGAGGTTATTTTAGCTGCTGGATCTTGGAGTCCTTTAATCACTAAAAAATTAGGTATTAAAATTCCAATTCAAGCTGGAAAAGGATATCGAATTAATGTGGAAAGAGAAACAGGGATTACCATACCTGCTATTTTAGTAGAAGCGAAAGTTGCGGTAACTCCTATGAATGGTTTTACACGTTTTGCTGGTACCATGGAAATTGCTGGAATTAATAATAAGATCAATCCAATTAGAGTAAATACCATTGGTAAAGCTGCTTCCGATTATTATAAGGATGTAAAAATACAAGCCTCTGAAATTGATAATGCTGCTTGTGGATTACGTCCTTGTACTCCTGACGGATTGCCATATATTGGAAGAGTAAGTCAATACAAAAACCTTACAATTGCTACAGGTCACGCCATGATGGGGTGGAGTTTAGGTCCTGCAACCGGTAAATTAGTATCTGAAATTATATCAGATAAGAAAACGTCTTTAGATATAAATCCATTCCATCCCGACAGAAAATTTTAAGCAGTTTAGCAAGACATGTCTGCAATAATTTTCCATTCACCGTCTATTTTCTTAAAGATAATTAAAAACACACCATTTGCATCACCTATCATTCTCTTTAAGTGGTATTCACCCATCACCCAATAACTACCTTTATCAATTTTGGAGATGTCTTTAATGGTGAACTTTAAGATTCCGGAATCCTCCTTGGTTGGATATCCTTTTTTATAATTTTCTAAGGTTTTTAGCCAACCTTTAGTAAGTCCATTACTACCATAAAACTTTAGGGAATCGTTTTTCCAATAACCCTGCATAAAGCCTTCTAAATTATTATTAGACCATGCTTTTTCTTGTAAATTCATTACAGCCTTTATAGCTTCTTTATCAATTTTTTCTGTTGTTTGTGCAAATCCAAGACTAAAGGATAATAAAAAAAGTATTAAAAGTGATTCTTTCATAATTTTTGATCTTATAACTTATTAATATCGCGCGACTATTTTTCTGTACTGATCATAAAATCTTCAGCAAAAATCTTACGCAAATAGCAAATTAGTTCGTCGGCATTCTCTTTTGTAAAAAGAAGAGGGGGTTTAATTTTTAAAACATTATGGTCTGGGCCATCTGTACTCATTAATATCCCATGCTCTTTCATTCGGTTTGCTAAATAATCGGTTTGTATGGCTAATGGATTTAAGTTATTATCTACCAATTCAATACCAAGAAATAATCCTTGTCCTCGGACGGCTCCAATAATTGGAAATTCTTTAGCGAGTGATTTTAATTTCGCCTTCAGAAATTCACCAACGACTAATGCGTTTTCTTGTAATTTTTCTCTTTTAATAACTCTTAAAACCTCAGTTGCAATAGCACAAGAAACAGGATTACCACCAAAGGTATTAAAATACTCCATGCCATTAGCAAATTTATCAGCAACTTCTTGTGTGCAAGCAACAGCAGCGATAGGATGTCCGTTTCCTAGTGGTTTCCCAATAGTCACTATATCTGGTATTACATCGTGTAATTGAAAACCCCAAAATGTTTTTCCCATCCGCCCACAACCGGTTTGTACTTCATCTGAAATACAAATACCTCCAGCTTCTCGAACCATTTGATAGGCTTTTGCCAAAAACCCATCAGGCAACTCTATTTGTCCACCACAACTAATAATGGGTTCAATGATAAACCCTCCCAAATTTCGGCCTTTGCTTTGAATCTTTTTAATTAGTTTTTGAACTTCACCTGCATATTTTTCAGCGGTATACTCGCCTTTATATTTTCCTCTAAACGCATCGGGTAAAGGGAAAATATGGGTGTGTTCTGGAGCGCCTTTTCCTCCTTTTCCATCAAATTTATACGAACTAATATCTACACACATATTCGAATTACCATGATAACCAACTTCCGAAGCGATGATGTCTTTTTCACCAGTAACCGCTTTTACCATACGAATTGCTAATTCATTGGCCTCACTTCCCGAATTCACAAAATGCAACACATTTAATTCTGGGGCTAATGTTTTAATAAGTTCCTCAGCCAAAACAGTTATATTTTTGTGTAGGTAGCGAGAATTCGTATTGATCAATGCCATTTGTTCTTGCCCTACTTTTACAACTTTATAATTTTCATGCCCTACATGTGCTACATTATTAACAGTATCCAAGTATTTTCGACCCATAGAATCCATTAAATATTGCCCTCCATTAAATATTGCCCTGCTCCTCGGACCATTTCGATTGGGGTTCTATACTGTAAACTTAAACTTTTTCCAAGATGTTTTTTTCGATAGTTGATAAGTTCTTCTTGACTCGTATTTTCTTTTTTCTCTAACTCTTTCGATTTAATCAACAAACTTGGGTTTGGACAAATACTTTTCCAAACGGCTATTTCTGAAAAATAAGCTACACCTGGATAATCTACTTTATAATTTAAAAGGGATAATAGCACCTGAAAATGTAGGTGGGGTTCCCAATTTCCATTTTCAAAATAATTTCCCAGATTTCCAATTTTAGATCCTTTTTTTATACAGTCTCCTATCTTGTTTTTAGTAGCGCTTTTTTTACTTAAATGTCCATAAAGTGTATAAAATGTAAACGCTTCAGTTTGGTGTTTTAAGACAACTAAACCACCATATTCTTTAAATCCAGCATCATTATAAGCTATTACCACTTCTCCTTCTAATAAACTATGAATAGGTGTTTTTAAGGGTAACCAATAATCGATACCTAAATGAATACTTCTGCTTTCTCGACCATAATTTCCTATTCGGTCATAAGTAGAAGAGGTATAAATAGGTCTGGGTTCTAAATACCCCCCAGCTATAATTTTATCAGGGACTTCTTTTTGAAGTTGCTTTATTTTAAACTGAAACCAATCCAAATTATTAAATTCTTCTTGATGTCCCATCCAAGTACTCGAAACACTTAAATCTATAGGATGTACTTTATTTAAATGAATTGATGGGAATAATTCCGAAAGTCGAAAAGGATGCTTAGAAGCCCATTGATTAAATAAATCTTCATTTGGATGTGGTGTAAATCCACAAGCTTCTCTAAAACTATAATGCGCAAAATCTGGAGATATTAATCTCCATTTTTCTAAAACCTCCCAGGCTGGTTTTTCACTAATCCATAGATATTCATTGTCTGGTTCTTCAATTTTACTCATAGCAGCTCTAGTGACAATAATAACTAATCGCATCGCAATTGCATGGTATAAATGTTCCAACTCTTCCTCCTTTAAAGGAAACGATGAATGATATCCTTTTATAAATGCTAGGGAAGCATTTAAGGAGTCATTATGCCTCATAACACCATATGCACATAGAATAGCGACATCATTTATTGTTTGTGTGTAAAGGGCATCACCATAATCTATTGCCGCTTTTGCTCTTGGATGAAGTAGATTTGAAGAAACAATTATATTATTGTCATTGGGGTCATTATGTACTACACTTTTTCGAAGCCTTGTATAGGAAGTTTGAATCGCTTCAAACTTATCCTGATGATGCGATAAAATCTCTTTTTTAGGACCTGAAAATAAATGAAGATAATCTTTAGTCCAAAGAGATTGAGCAATATCCCAGTCAAAATAGTAGTGTGCTTCGGGATGGTCAAAATTTTCAAGTACCTTTGTAAGTATGCCACATTGTTTACCCAAACTAAATCGAAAATCTTCTAATTGAGGATTCACAGAACTCCAAACTCTACCAGAAACCCAAGTTAGCATTCTTACAAATCGTTTCTTTCCAAAACTATCTGTTATTTCGGAAATGGAAAGGTTGTTTTTATCTATAACGACTCTCGGAGCAATAAGGTTGTTATCACTACTCTTGATATATTGTAATAAATATTGTTGAAAATCAAGGTATTTTTTGTTTTCCTCAGGGCGTGATATTTTTAGAATATATCCTTCTTCATTTTCAACCTTTATTCTAAAATTAAAATCTATATACCCGGGTAAGGAGGACGCTTTTCCTTGAATACCATACAAATCGAATACTATTTTTTCAGCTTGTTTGGTGCTTATTTTAATACGGTTGTAATTCATTTATTTTATAAAAAAGCTTCATTTGCAAATTCATTCGTAGCCTCATTTTTTTAAAGCGCTTTTGTTAAAGCAGAAAGATATACTTTTTTATCATATAAATAATAATAAAAAAACAACATGCGCAAAACCTTGAATTTTTTAATATTTTATAAGGGGTTTTTAGTCATCCGTTAAATAAATAATGGTTAAAAATTTACTTGAAATTATAGCGTTCTAAAATATTCAGCTAGGCATCTTGCTTCCTTTTTAGTTAGGTTTTGATTACCCATGAGGACACCATTAAATTCGATTAATAATGCCTTGGCTACTGGATCTTTTTGAACCATTTCATTTGGATTCAAAATCATATTCATAACCCAAGCTGGAGAGCGTTTTTTGTAAATTCCTTTTATAGCGGGTCCAATGTATTTTTTTTCAGGTTTATGACAAACACTACATTTAGATTTAAATATAGTAGCCCCTTTTTTTGCCATTTCTTTGTCAATTTCTGCTGAAAATTCTAAAAATTTAATTGGCCCTATACCTTTGTTAGAAAGATCGTAAATTGCTTCTTTCTTTTTACTATTTTCTTTCTTAGTAGTGTTTGTTTTTTCTCTTGCTTCCTCTTTATTATCTCCACCGCAACACACAATAGTAATGGAAAAAATAACCAGTAGTGAAAACTTAATAAGATGTTTCATGGCACCTACTTTTGTATTAATTTATATCCAACAAAAATAATATTGTTCATGCAATCAATGTATTGTTTTTGTCAATTTAAATTAATATTCAAAGGAATAACCCATGTAACTATGAGGAATAGAGGTGTTTGCTAAAAACAAAAAGTAAAGAACGGTTGGAATGGTGTAGCTTGTTTTTGTATTTTCAACAACCTTCTAATCTAATTTCTACGATTTTATAGATGTAATTTTCATCCCTAACATTTACCCTTACTCCTTTGTTTTTTTTTAAAATATCCACCGCTTTTTCTTTGGAAATATCCATTCCGTTTTTATGATGTGGGCCTCCATCAAAAAATAAAAATCGAGCACCTTCATCTGCTAACTTTTCCATGTATTTTAGAGGATCTTTAATAGCTTTAGAAATCTTTTGAACGTGAAGTGGAGGAGGTGGTATCGTTGCTTCTGTGTCATTTTTTTCTTTTATGACTTTAACTGGTTGAGCTGCTTTGGGTGGTGGTGGTAAATTGGGATCTTTATCGTTGACCCCCATGATCACCCTTATAGGTTCCAAACTCTTTTCAGGACTTGGTGGATATGGAGGAAAATCAGGAAAAGATTCCGCATTGTTTTTTTGCCTGTCAGACATCAATTGATATAAGTTTTTAAGACGTTCAACATCCAATTTTTTAATTCTCTTTTTGGATGTAGCTTCATCGTTGTATTTTTTAGCCAATGTATTGTATTCGATTATTTGAGCTTTAGTTGCTCCATTTTGAGTGGTTACTTCTATGGATGCGGAATTGTATTTTTCGATTTCTTTTACCGTACTAAAACTGTATATTAATATTGTTAATAATGGTAGAAGTAAAAAACTTCTGATCCAGATCTTTCTTTTTGATTTTTGTTTTTTCATGACTGTAAATCGTTTTTTGATGAGTGAAAAATTAATTGAATTTGCCAACACGGGGGGTGTTGTGTTAGATGAAAATAATAATAATAAATTTTGATACTGACTAGAATTTATGCCTTTTGATAGTACCGCTTGGTCGGCTAAAAATTCATGATTTAATTTAATACTTTTTCTTATAAAGTAAATAAACGGGTTGAACCAATATATAATTTGTATGAGTTCTATGAATAGGATGTCTAAGCTGTGTTTTTGTATTGCATGTGTTTGTTCGTGAAATAGTACTTCTTTTGGAATTTTTTTTGTTTCAAATTTTGATTGATTAAGAAAAATATATTTCAGGAAAGTATGCGGAATTACTTCATTTTTAAGTAATACATTGACATGAGATGGTGCCTTTAATTTTGGGTTTTTTTTAATTTTTACTATTAATGAGAACAAGTTTTTTCCAAATCTGAAAGAAAAAAACACCACTCCTATTAGGTAGATTGTCCCCAATAAGAGAGGCAATATTTCTAATAAAAAGACATTGTTAGCATCCTCTATATTTAAATTTGTAAATACAATTGGAGAAATGGTTTTAGTGCTTACCACATTGGTATTAAAACTAATTAGGGGTATCAGAAAAGAGAAGATGAGCATTACTAACAAATAACAACGTTTAAAAGTATGCATGTTTTCATTTTCCAATAGTAGTTTATAAAACCAATAAAAAATAGCCAGACAAGCAGCGGATTTTAGAAGGTAACTTTCCATTTTACTTCTTTTTTATTTCGGAATCGATTAAAGCCTTCAGTTTTTTTAATTCGTCTTTGGTTAAATTGGTTTCTTTTGTAAAAAAGGAAGCAAATTGAGAAGCACTATCGTTAAAAAAGTTTTTAATCAATCCATTTACATGTTTTGAGAAATAATCTTTCTTTTTTACCAAAGGATAATACTGTCTAGAATTTCCCATTTGAATGTACCCTACAAAACCCTTGCCAATCATCCTTTTTAATAAAGTTGCAATGGTAGTAGTCGCAGGTTTTGGTTCAGCATATAACTCTAATAGGTCTTTCATGAATGCTTTTTCCTTTTTCCAAAGAAATTGCATTAGTTGTTCTTCGGTGTTTGATAATTTCATACTTCGTTAAGTTTTGCTCTACAAATGTAGAGTAAATATTTTAATTCTACAAGTGTAGAGGTTAAATTATTACAAAATAATGATTGGCAATACTTTTTACCTACAAAATTTTAAAGTTCACGGATGTGCTCGAACATACAATCTTTATATATTTGCTATAAAATTAAAATAAACGAAGCGTGATCTAAGAATCTTGCCTTCGTAAGAAATTTATGAGTTTCGAAAGAGAAGTTAAAAAAAGAGCAGAGGATACATGTGAGTTTTGCGGATATGATGAGCATCTTACTATTTATGTGGTTCCAAAAACTCCAGAATATATAGAAGGTCCAGACACGTTGATTTTTGCTTGTAAAACTTGTGTTTTGCAGTTTGATAATGAAGAAAATAGAGATGCCAATCACTGGCGTTGTTTAAACGACAGTATGTGGAGTACTACTAAACCCGTACAAATTATGTCATGGAGAATGCTACATCGATTAAAATCTTTTGGTTGGTCTCAAGATTTATTAGACATGATGTATTTGGACGAACAGCAATTAGAATGGGCAGCAGCAGCAGGCGATGTTAAAGATAAAACAGATGCAATTATTCATAGAGATGTAAATGGTGTGGTATTAAAGACTGGAGATAATGTGGTTTTAATAAAAGATTTAAAAGTAAAAGGTTCCAGTTTGGTTGCTAAACAAGGAACTGCCATAAGACGTATATCTTTGGATCATGAAAATGCAGAATTTATAGAAGGTAAAGTAGGTCCTACTCAAATTGTGATAATAACAAAATATGTAAAGAAAATTTAGTTTCTAATATTATTTTTTTGTCAGAAAAGAAATGAATAAAAAAGACCTTCAAAATTATATTTTGAAGGTCTTTTTTTGTTTTGTGTCTTTATTTTTTTAGCGAAATAATTTATTTGTTCATTTCTGTAAAATAATGATAAAACTGAGGTATGGTCTCTATTCCTTTTAAATAGTTCCAAACACCAAAGTGTTCGTTAGGTGAATGAATTGCATCACTATCCAATCCAAAGCCCATTAAAATTGTTTTACTTTTTAATTCTTTTTCAAACAAGGCTACAATAGGAATAGACCCTCCGCTACGTTGAGGTATAGGAGTCTTTCCAAAAGTGGCTTCGTATGCTTTTTCAGCAGCTTTATAACCTAGACAATCTATGGGTGTTACGTAGGCTTGACCTCCATGGTGAGGGGTTACTTTTACAGAAACTGACTTTGGCGCCATACTTTCAAAATGATTTTTAAACAAATCTGTTATATCTTCCCAGTTTTGGTTGGGTACTAATCGCATCGAAATTTTTGCAGATGCTTTACTTGAGATTACCGTTTTTGCGCCTTCACCAATATAACCACCCCAAATTCCATTGACATCTAATGTGGGTCTTATTGAGTTTCTTTCATTGGTTGTGTATCCCTTCTCTCCATGGACATCATTAATATCAATTGATTTTTTATAAGCCTCTATACTAAATGGCGCCTCTCCCATTTTAGTGCGCTCTTCAACACTTAATTCGTCCACTTGATCATAAAAATCAGGAATGGTTATATGATTATTTTCATCGTGTAAGGAGGCGATCATTTGGGTTAAAATATTTATAGGGTTGGCAACTGCACCACCGTATAAACCACTATGTAAATCTCTATTAGGCCCTGTAACTTCTACCTCAACATAACTCAATCCTCTTAAACCTGTGGTAATAGATGGGACATCAGGGGCAATCATTCCGGTGTCACTAATTAAGATAATATCATTTTCAAGTTTTTTTTGGTTTCTTTCAACAAACCATCCTAAACTTTCACTTCCAATTTCTTCTTCACCTTCAATCATAAATTTTACATTACAGGGTAATTGTCCTGTATTTGTCATGTATTCCATTGCTTTCACATGCATGTACATTTGACCTTTGTCATCACAAGAACCTCTAGCAAAAATAGCTCCTTCAGGATGTAATTCTGTTTTTTTAATAACGGGCTCAAAAGGCGGACTGTCCCATAATTCTATCGGATCAGGTGGCTGTACATCATAATGGCCATAAACTAATATTGTTGGTAATTTTGGGTCGATTATTTTTTCACCATAAACAATTGGATAGCCTGGAGTTTTACAAATTTCAACTAGATCACAACCAGCCTCTGTAAGTCTATTTTTAACTACTTCTGCAGTATTAATTACATCTTCTTTATAGTTGGAGTCTGCACTAATAGAAGGTATTTTTAGTAAATCGATTAATTCGTTTAAAAATCGTTGTTTGTTTTCTTGAATATATGGTTTGGCGCTTTTCATTATTCTATATATTTAATAATTTGGTCAATGCTGTTCGCTATTATTCATTCTAGTAGATTTATAAAAAATACAACAAGCTCGTTTCATTTTATGAGTTTTTTGAAGAACGGCTAAGGTAACAAAAAGCATTATTTTTCTGAACTAGTTTCTTTGTAAATTGCAAATCTTGTTTATATTTGCAATCCTCTAGCGGGCGTGATGGAATTGGTAGACATGCTAGACTTAGGATCTAGTGCTTCACGGCGTGGGAGTTCGAGTCTCCCCGCCCGCACCAAAAGAAAGCCTTTCAGTTTTGAGAGGCTTTCTTAATTTTTAGTATGGACTAAATTTTAAATTTTTTCTTCAAAGGAAGAAATCGTCCTACTTCTTTTAGGTATTTTTTGTAAAGTGGATATTTTTTCTCAGTTTCTTCCTCACTAAAATCGGAACTACCTTTAAATAGTAATACAAGTAATAATGCTCCAGCTATGGACCAATTTAGCCAAATGTCAGTAGCAATTACGGAGAAGAAATAAAAAACAATCCATATGGCCTGTTCGGCTGAGTAGTTAGGATGTCTCATATAAGCCCAAAGTCCAGTATGAGTAAAACCAATTTTATAGAAGTCGGCTACTTTTCCTATCTTTTTTTGGCGGTATTTTTCTTCTTGATAATAATACTGTTGATTGTCAGCTATATATTCCATTATCACTAGTGCCACAAAAATGGCTGCAAGGATGTAATCTAATATACCGATTGGTATATTACTTTCCATAGCTTTTAAAGCAGGTAACGTAAAAAATAAAATAAGGGCCATTTGATATGCTGAAATAAAGAATAAGTTGAAAGTCGACCATTTCCATTGCGATTGAAATTCTGGTTTAGCCCTTAAAATAGCCCACCGGTAATCTTCCTCTCCAGTCCAAATTTTCCATGAATAACCCCCTCTTCTAGCGAAATTGTAAGTTAGGCGAACAGCCCAAATACTTACTAAGAAAGCCATGAGTACAATGCGAGGCTCGAAATCTGTATTATAGGCAATAATCCAAACGTATGGTATAGGAATAATACTCCATAACTTATCTACTTGACTATAGTTTTTAGTAGCCGAACTTACAATAAAGCAAACACCTGCAGCAATTGCGTATACACCTAACAACGTTTTTAATGTAGATTGTTGAAGTTCGGTTAATGGAACATCAAAATTAAAAGTTAAAATTGGCACAATGATAAGGGTGAAAATTAAAAATAGGACTGTTCTCCACATAGCAATTTATATTAATTATGTAAAAATATAAAATATTTATATTGATATTAATTTTTATTTCATCAAAAATTGTAAGATTTTTAACAAATACAATAAATACAATAAATATGAAACATTCATTTTTTAAAAAGAGTATTTTATTTTCAATAATACTTCTTCCAATGTTATTATTAGCACAGGATTTTCAGGGTAAGGCTTATTATTTTTCAAAATCTACTATGGAACTTGGTAGTTTTGGTGCTACCATGAGTGAAGCTCAAAAAAAGAAAATACAAGAACGTTTAAAAAACAGGTTAGAGAAGACTTATATATTAACCTTTAATAAGGAAGAATCTATTTTTAAAGAAGATGAAAAGGTTGATGCTATTTCGGGAGCAACAGATAGTTGGGGAAAAAATTTCACCCCAGGTGAGCAATATAAAAATATAAAAACCAAAGAGTTATTACAGAAGCAAGAATTTTATGGTAAACAATTTTTAATAAAAGACGATTTACTCGCTATTGATTGGGTAACTAGTTCTGAAACTAAGCAAATAGGAAAATACATCTGTTTTAAAGCAACTGCTTCTATTCCTACTTCTGATCTTTCTTGGTATGATTTTTCTTGGGATAGTTTGAATGCTAACAATAATTCGAAAACAACGGATTCAATACCTAATAACTCAAAAACAACCGATTCAATTAATGATTCCATTAAAAAGGAAGCGCTTATTCTTTCTGAAGTGGTAGCTTGGTATTCCCCTCAAATTCCTTTGAGTCAAGGACCCTTAGAGTACTGGGGACTTCCGGGATTGATTTTAGAAGTGAGTGTAGGCAATACGACCATATTGTGTTCAAAAATAATTATGAACCCAGGGGAGAGATCCAAAATTAAAGCTCCAGAAAAAGGTAAGATTGTTACTAAAACAGAATATCAAGAAATTATTTCTGGAAAAATGCAAGAAATGAGAAATAACCGAGGTCGACAAAGAGGTAGAAGAAATTAAATTTACATAATTTTTAATTCAAGCAGTTTATTTAATTAACATATGAAAAAAACATTCCTAATTGTATTTCTTTGCTCAATAAATATTCTTTATTCTCAAATTAAATTTGATGGTGTTGTAAAAGATAGCTTAGGTAGTACTTTGGAATTAGCAAATATTATTGTTTTAGATCAAGAAACAAATACATTAGATTCTTACTCCATTACCGATGAAAGAGGTTATTATTCCTTTGAATTAGAAAAAAATACCAATTATAAATTTCAAGTTAGTTATATAGGTATGAACAGTTTGGAAGAAATTATTAGCACAAAAGAATCTAATATAACAAGAGATTTTTTACTCCAACCCGATAACGCTTTAGATGAAGTAGAACTTACTTATGAAATGCCAGTTACTATAAAGGGAGACACTATTGTTTATAATGCGGATTCTTTTAAAAATGGTTCTGAAAGAAAATTGGAAGACGTATTAGAAAAACTACCTGGTGTAGAAATTAATGAAGATGGTCAGGTGGAAGTAGAAGGTAAGGTTGTTAACAAGTTGATGGTTAATGGTAAAGATTTTTTTGATGGGGATACTAAAATTGCGACTAAAAATATTCCTTCCAATGCGGTAGATAAGATACAGGTATTGCGAAATTACTCCGAAGTCGGACAATTAAGCAGTGTAACAAATAATAAGGATAATTTTGCTTTAAACATTAAACTTAAAGAAGGGAAAGAAAATTTTTGGTTTGGTTCTATTAATTCAGGTGGAGGTTATTCAAAGGAGGATAAAGGACTCTATTTATTGCAGCCTAAGCTCTTTTATTATTCTCCTAAAGTTACTTTCAATTTTATTGGCGATATTAATAACATTGGTGAATTAGTTTTAACACCAAGAGATCTTCGAAATTTTGGAGGAGGCTTTAGATCGCCTAGCAGGGGTAGTGGTACGAATATAGATTTAGGAAGTAATAGCCTTAGTTTTTTAACCAATCAGAATAATGCTTTATCTGTAAAAAATATACTTGCTGCCTCAAATTTTAGTTGGTCGCTAAACAATGCATTAGACATTAGTGGTTTTGTGATTTATAATAGCAGCCTTATTGATTCTAAGCAAAGAACTGTTAAGCAATTTACAGATTCAGATTTAGGAATACCTGATGAGTTAACAGAGCAGACAAGTAACGTTCGGTCTGATCAAGGATTGGTAAAATTAAGTGCTTCTTATAAACCAAATGGAAACAATCAAATGGATTACGACGTTTTAAGTCGAATTTCAAAAGATTCACAAAACCAGAATTTAGTGTCATCTGTTATTGGGAATACAAGCCAGTTAGATGAAACAACTCCCTTTAGTGTCAATCAAAATCTAAATTATTATTATACGCTAAACGAAACTAATATTTTTGCTTTTGAAGCACAGCATTTACTAAAAGAGGAAGATCCTTTTTATAATGCAATTATAGAAGATAAAGAAAATTATGAATCTACCGGAGAATCTATAGGTTTAGACGGAGATCAGCAGGATTATAATATTAATCAAAATAGGCGAATAAAATCAAGTCAGTTGGATGCTAAACTTGATTATTATTATATTATTAATCCAAAAAGTAATCTTAATGTAACTTTTGGATCTATTTTTAGTCATCAAAAATTTAATTCTAATTTATTTCAATTTTTAGATGATGGTTTAACGTTTAATCCAACACCAAATTTTAACAATGGTCTGGCTATTAATGATATTGAATATAATTTTAAGGACCTATACTTAGGTGCTCATTATCGTTTAAAAGCAGGAAAGTTTACAATTACTCCTGGTTTTTCATTACATTCTTATGGGAACAATAATACACAGTTTGGTCAGGAGTTTAAAGATGATTTTTTTAGAATAATGCCTGATTTTGAAACACGAGTACAATTTAAAAATAGTGAAAGCTTAACACTTAGGTATGATATGCAAAACCAATTTACAGATGTTACAAAGCTAGCACAAGGATTGGTTTTGAATAATTTTAGTACTATTCAATTTGGTGAGCCAGAATTACAAAATGCTTTATCTCACAACTTAAGTTTAGTTTATTCCAGTTTTAATTTGTTTAATTATACAAATGTTTTTGCGCGTTTGGCTTATTCGAAAAATATAGATCAAATTAGAAATATCACTTCTTTTGAAAATGTAATTAGTACAAGTACTTTCTTTAATTCTAATTTTGCAGACGAAAGTGCTAATGCCTTTGGACGTATTCAACGTACGTTTGGAAAATTAATAGCAACTGTCAATTTGAGTTTTAATTACAGCAAAATAAATCAATTAATCGACTCTAGAAGATCTGTAAATACAGGATTTACAAGAAGCTATACTCCAAGTTTGCGCACAAACTTTAAAAAAGCACCAAATGTTAGCTTAAAATATAAGTATACGGTCTCTACAAATAACCAAGGTCTAAATGAAACTACATTTTATACCAGTGCTCCTTCTCTAGATTTTGACGCTTATATATGGAAATCGATTACACTTAAAACAGATTATACTTATACTAATCAAAGCTTAAGAGGTGGTAACAGTGATAGTTTTCAGACTTGGAATGCTTCTATATCCTATAGGAAAAACAGGGATAGTAAATGGGAATTTGAAGTTGTAGCAACTAATTTATTAGACATCGACTCAAAAGTTAGTAATACCGCTACCAATCTTTTTGTTTCTGAATCTCGAATTTTTATACAGCCCCGATTTATATCTTTTAGGTTACGCTATGAATTATAAAAATTATTCCTCTTAATCATTCATTAGCTAAATCTTTCTTTAATATTTGTTCCTTTTTTATGTTAAATATTTCGTAAAAAAAAACATAATGTCTAACAAATGATTATTTTTGGTAAACAATAAAAAAAACAAATTATTATGAGAAAATTAGTATTTATTTTATCTATTATGATGTCATTAACATTGACTCAAAAAACAGTTGCGCAAAAGACAATTGTAGATGTTGCTGTTGGAAATGAAGATTTTTCTACGCTAGTAGCAGCTTTAACAGCTGCAGATCTAGTTGGTGCTCTGCAAAGTGATGGACCTTTTACCGTTTTTGCTCCAACAAATGCTGCATTTGCAAAAATTGATTCTAAAACTTTAAATTCTTTATTAGAGAAAAAAAATCAGGTGGCTTTAGCAAATATTTTAACGTATCATGTTGTGCCAGGAAAGTTGGTAGCAAGCGATGTAGTTGCAGCTTTAAAGAAAGGAAATGGTTCTGTAGAACTAAAAGCATTAAATGGTCAAGTATTAACTGTTATGCAAAAGGATGGTAAAATTTGGTTAAAAGACCAAAATGGTAATTACAGTGAAATTATAGCTACAGATGTGATGGCTAGTAATGGAGTAATCCATGTAATTGATACAGTAGTTATGCCTAATTAATTTATTAAAATTGCTATGAAAAATTAAAGCCTCGAATTTTTGAGGCTTTTTTTATTTTACCACCTTAATATTCTACTTATTGGGTTTGTTCAATACAGCTGGCATTTTGTAAATGATGATCTTAAGGAAAAAATCTAGTTATGTAGTAAAACTTGAAAAACATATTAAAAAATAAAATTCTTATAGTAAAGGTTATTTTGATGTATTAGTCATTTCAAATACTAATTCACCTCCGTCTATGATATCAAAATGTGATAATTGAGATCCTTCAATTATTTTACCGTTTACGGATACACTCTTTACATAAATATTTTCATTGCTTTGATTGACCGCTTTTATAGTAAGTGATTTTCCATTCTTTAAGTGAATAATAGCTTCTTTAATTAAAGGACTTCCTAAGGCATAGTTTGAAGAACCAGGAGTTACCGGATAGAAACCTAAACTGCTAAAAATATACCAAGCACTCATTTGCCCAGCATCATCATTACCACAAAGTCCATCGACAGTTGGAGCATACATTGTATTCATAATCATTCTTACGCGCTCTTGTGTTTTTTTAGGATGACCTGTCCAATTATATAAGTAAGGAATGTGATGACCGGGCTCGTTTCCATGAACATAGTTTCCAATAATTCCATCGCGTGTAATATCTTCATGTTTGGCAATGTATTTTTCATCTATTTTCATGGTAAATAGTGAATCTAAATGCTGGCTAAAACGATCCTTTCCCCCCATTAAATCGACCATTTTTTCAATATTTTGAGGTACATACAAACCATAATTCCATGCATTACCTTCAATAAAACCTTGGCCATGTGTATCCATAGGATCAAAATCTTTTCTGAAAGTTCCATCACTCAATTTAGGTCGCATATAACCAATTTTTGGATCGTAAACATTGTTATAATACTCGGAGCGTTTTAAGAATTCTTTTTCAGTTATTGTATTATTAACTCCCTTAGCTATTTGTGAAATACACCAATCATTGTAGGCATATTCTAATGTTTTTGAAACTGATGAATGGCTTTTGTCATCAGGAACATATTGATAGTCAATATAATCTCCCACACCATCAAAATATCTAACATTTGCGGTGTTTACAGAAGCTTTTAATGCTCGTTGATAGTTAAAATTTCCCACATTTTTTGCCATAGCATCAGCAATAACTGAGGTTGCATGGTACCCAATCATGCACCAATTTTCATTGGCATAATGTGACCAAATTGGAAGCATACTGTGAACGCTTTGGTCATGGTGAGCCAACATAGACTTTATTATATCATTATTCCGATTTGGTTGGGTGATATTAAATAAGGGATGTAAGGCTCTATAGGTATCCCAAAGTGAAAAAATAGTATAATTTGTAAATCCGTCTGAATTATGAATGTTTTGATCCAAACCTCTATATTTTCCATCTACATCTTCATATAAAATAGGAGATAAATTGGTATGATACATTGCAGTATAAAAATTTATTTTGTCTGCATCATTGATGGTATTCACTTCTATTTTAGAGAGTTCTTGGTTCCATTTTTCTTTTGTTTCTTCTCTTATTTTATTAAAATCCCAATGTGGGATTTCAGCTGTTAAGTTTCTTAATGCTCCATTAGTACTGACTGGAGATAATGCAAATTTGATGTTGATTTTTTCGTTGTCTTCTGTGTTAAAATTAAAGTAGGCTCGAATGTCTTTACCTGCCATTTCTGGAAAGTTTTCTTCTTGTTTAAAGCGCCTATAAAAACCATCGTATTTTACGTCATCATACTTTTTATGACCATAGCTTTTAAATGGTTTTGAAAATTGCATTGCAAAAAATACTTTTTTGTCTCTTGCCCAGCCTTTGGTTTGTCGATAGCCAGTTACTAATGAGTCATTTTCTACGCGAATAAATGTCCATATATTTTTATTGTCATGATGGTATACATTGTATACCATGTCAAGTATGATATGGGATTCTTCTGATTTTGGAAACGTATATTGATGAAAACCAACACGATCGCTTGCGGTCAATTCTACATCTATTTGATATCTGTCCAAATTAACTTTATAATAACCAGGAGAAGCTTCTTCTTTCTGATGTGAAAAAGTGGAATAAAAACCTTTATCGCCTTTTTCTGTTTCTAGTGGATCAAGTAATAATTTTCCGGTAGTTGGCATCACTAAAAAGTCGCCTAAATCGGAGTGTCCCGTACCACTAAAGTTGGTATGAGCAAAGCCTATGATTGTAGAATCACGATATTGATAACCTGCACAATATTCGTAAGTTTCAGAATTATAACTACCATCTTCATTAAACATCAACTCAAAACTAGTTTGAGGACTTAATTGTACCATTCCAAATGGTGCAGTTGCACCAGGAAAAACATGTCCCATTTTGCTTGTCCCAATAAAAGGATTCACAAATTGGGTATAGTCTGTTTTAGGATTTTTTGAAGCAGCAAGATTTTCTTCTTTTTTTTCACAAGAAATACATATTGACAAGGCTAGAAGAACTATTGCTATTTTTTTCATATTTTAGACATTATACTTTATTGTTTGTTCCTAAAAGGCACTAAAAGAAAGTATGGTGTTTTCAGAATAAAACAAATATAACAGAAAAGAGCTAAACTTTTTTAAGGGTTTTAATAGCTATCTATAGACTCACTTTAATTATTTCTCGTTTCTCCCCTTCATTATTTTAAAAAAAACTACCACCAAATTATAAAAAAAGTAAGGTATGAATTTTCATATTTTTGCCAACATAGTGGTGCTTGCTTTTCTTTAACACTTGTTGTAATTTGTTCTTTTACACTATCAAAATTTGTCCAACTATTATTTTCAGAAGGATCCATTCCCCATTCTTTTTTTGAAGGGATATAATATTTTTTTTCAGTATTATCAAAGCTTTTAAATGTATCAAAATTTAAATAATAGCCTTTTATAGCTTTTTTATAAATAGGGCTAGAACTTGCTTTGTATTCATAAGGAATAAATAATAAGGCTAATAAACATAAATATTGAGAAACTTCATCAATTTTTATAGTATTGAATTTTGATTTAGTATCACTATGATATAGCAATGGAAATTGTTTTCTTTTTAATTTATCTAATTTCTCGTTCAAAGAATCATTCCTGTTAGGACCAATCCATTTATTTATTGGTTCTGAGGAAATGGTTGGGTCAAAAAGATAAAATTTATAAGCTAATTCCATATGGATTAAAGCTTTTGTATTTAAGTCTTCAATAATAAAATCAATTTCACCGATGGTTTTTTTACCATCTATTATCTGAATATTTTCATAAAGCACCTTGTAGTTCGACGATGATTTAATTAATTCAGAAACAATTTTTTCTACCAAATGGCCTAATCTTATATTATTTGGTAATTGAAATTCCAGCTCTTTTACTAGGTCTAATTCCGATAAATTAAAAGTTGGTAAACCAGTAATTGAAAAGTCTAGACAATTCGCTTTTAAAATCGAAGCTATCCTTTGTTTAGTTTCCATTTTTTTAAATTATATAAATTTTATTTTTTAGTGATACTCATATTAACGAAAAGGTAATTTTCTAGAAACTAACTTAATTAAAAGAAATATCAACTTCAAAATAAAGCAAAAGCAATGTTAAGATAATGTTTTAAATTGCATTGGTTGTATTATATATAAAAAATCCGTTAATGTTATTTTAACGGACATTTTAAATGATTGGTATTAAAGTCAACTCTTAAAATATTCGATTGAATACCAGAGAGATTTAAAAGTATTTATATTATTTTATTTAAAGTTAGTGGTTTTTAAAAGTTGCTTTTCTTTTTTCCAATTGTCTCGTTAAATCGTTAATCGCATTTTTTGCCGCCAATTCAAAATTTTTCTCTTTAGAAGAAGCAAACGCTTTAGGTCCAGGAATGCTTAATTCTATTTCACAAATTTGACTATCTCCTCTAGGATCGTTTTCTGATTTAAAAAATACATTTGCGTTAATGATAAAATCAAATTTTCCTTCTAATTTATTTAGTTTTTTAGTTACATAATCAGTCATTGTTTCACTGGTAAGCATTTTAACGTATTGAACATTTATCGTCATAGTATATAAATTTTAAAGTTTGATATCCAAATTTAACCTTTTTAGATAAAATAATTTGTGATATTTATCAGAAATAACAAAAGGTTAACTAATTATAAACCTAATTTCTTTACTACAATAAGAAGCCGTTTTTATTATTAAAGACTTATTTTTACCATTCTAAAAATAAAGGGCGCTTGACTAGGGAAATAATCCTATAACAAAGAGACAGTATTGTTAAGATATCTTCTCGAAGGTGTATTAAAATACCAATAAAAAAACTATTTTGATTAAAGAAGTTGATGTTATTATAGTAGGAGGTGGTGCTGCAGGTTTTTTTACAGCCATTAATCTTGTTGAAAATAATCCAGTATTAAAAGTTATTATTTTAGAGCGGAGTAGTGAAGTGCTAACTAAAGTTAGAATTTCTGGTGGTGGAAGGTGCAATGTCACTCATGCTCAATTTTCTCCCAAAGATCTGAGTCAAAACTATCCAAGAGGAGAAAAAGAATTATTAGGTCCTTTTCATACATTTATGACTGGAGATACTATTGAGTGGTTTGAAAAAAAAGGAGTTCCTTTAAAAATTGAAGAAGATGGTAGAATGTTTCCGGAAAGTAACACATCAAAAACCATAATTGATTGTTTTCTTGATGAAGCGGAAAGGTTACATATTGAGGTATTAAAACAACATCCGGTTAAATCGATTCAAAAAAAAGAAAACGATTGGATGGTTGCAACAGAACAAAATAATTATAAAGCTAAAAAAATAGTAATAGCTACTGGAAGTAATGTGAAAATCTGGAAGCTTTTAACTAAGTTAGGTCATACTACATTGCCTCCAATACCTTCGCTTTTCACCTTTAACATCAAAGACAGTCGCATTAAAGATTTGCCAGGTATTGCTACAAATGCCTCTGTTTCTATTTTGTATAAAAACCATAAAACTAATTTAGAATCAGAAGGACCATTATTAATTACTCATTGGGGATTAAGCGGGCCTGCTATTTTAAAATTATCTGCTTGGGGAGCGATAGATTTATATCATTTAAACTATCATTTTAAAATTAAAGTAAATTGGATACCTAGCGAAACAATGGAAACCATTTTAGAAAAATTAAAAAACTTAAAAGCACTAAATACTAAACAGTCAGTTTTGAAATACGCTCAATTAGAAGTCCCAAAAAGACTTTGGCAAAGTTTAGCAGTTTCAAGTGGAATAGAAGAAGCCCAGAAATGGGCAGAAACCACAAATAAACAATTACAAGAATTAGCATTGCAGTTAACAAATTCTGTTTTGCAAGTAGATGGGAAAAGTACTTTTAAAGAAGAGTTTGTAACGGCAGGTGGTATCGATTTAAAAGAAATTAACTTTAAACGTTACGAAAGTAAAATTCATAAAGATTTATTTTTTGCCGGGGAGGTGTTAAATATCGATGCGATAACAGGAGGATTTAATTTTCAAAATGCATGGACTGGTGGATATATTGTTGCAAAAAGTATTGCAGAATAAAAATACCAGCCTAAATGATAAAAAAATAACTAAATTTCTATACAAGACTTCCTAGAATCTTTAAATAATTTATCTTTGAATTAATATTGTTGTCTATGTCTGAATCGAATTTTTTACCGAAAAAGTATGCGAGCGTTTTTAAAAACGGAATCCTAACTTGGGAATCACCTAGTAATATCGCATTGGTAAAATATTGGGGTAAGTATGGAGAACAACTGCCTGCAAATCCTTCTGTAAGTTTTACATTAAATAACTGCAAAACAACTACCAAATTAATATTTCAATTAAAAGAAACACCCGATCAAGAATTTGAGTTTGATGTGTTTTTTGAAGGAAAGAAGTCAGAAGACTTTAAACCTAAAATTGAAAAATTCTTTAAAAGAGTTGAAAAATACCTGCCTTTTATTACAAGATATGTATTTGAAATACATACTGTCAATACATTTCCTCATAGTAGTGGTATTGCTTCTTCTGCTAGTGGAATGAGTGCCTTGGCTTGTTGTTTGATAGCTTTGGAAAAGTCATTAACTAATGAACAATTAACAGAAGAATATTGGATTCAAAAAACATCTTTTATCGCTCGATTAGGATCGGGATCTGCTTGCCGTAGTTTAGAAGGAGATTTAGTTGTTTGGGGAAAACATTCAAAAATAAAAGGAAGTTCAAATCTATTTGGAATTAAATATCCGTACAAAGTACATGATAATTTTAATAATTATCAAGATACTATTTTGTTAGTCGATAAGGGAGAAAAACAAGTAAGTAGCTCTTTTGGACATGACTTAATGCACCAGCATCCATTTGCAAAAAAACGCTTTGAACAAGCTCAAGAAAACATGACTAAGATGATGTCAATTTTAGAAAGTGGAAATCTTATAGAATTTATCAAAATTATCGAAATTGAAGCCCTTACACTTCATGCGATGATGATGACATCCATGCCCTACTTTATTTTAATGAAACCCAATACTTTAGAGATAATTAATAAAATTTGGACTTATAGAAATGAAACCAACAGTAAGGTTTGTTTTACCTTGGATGCAGGTGCTAATGTTCATGTGTTATATCCTGAACATGAAAAAGATACTGTTTTGGTGTTTATAAAAAATGAGTTAGTTGCTTATTGTCAGAATGAGCAGTATATTTGTGATCAAATTGGATTTGGCGCAAAAAAAGTGTAAATTTAACAAGCCAAACAAAACCTAAATGTACGGACCGTTATTTTATTCAAAAATATTACTCTTTGGTGAGTATGGTATAATAAAAGACTCTAAAGGACTCTCTATCCCTTATAATTTTTACAATGGAGCTTTAAAAATTGATGAAATTCCTGACGCGTCTACTCATAAATCCAATCAAAGTTTAAAACGTTTTTCAGTATATCTTGAAAATCTACAGAAAGAAGATCCTAGTTTAGTTTCTTTTGATATCGAAAAACTAAAGTCAGCTATTGAAGCTGGTTTGTATTTTGATTCAAGTATTCCACAAGGATATGGAGTTGGCAGTAGTGGAGCTTTAGTAGCTGCTATTTATGATAAATATGCTTCAGATAAAATTACTATTCTTGAAAATTTAACCAGAGAAAAGTTACTGATTTTAAAATCTATTTTTTCAAAAATGGAATCTTTTTTCCACGGCAAATCTTCTGGATTAGACCCATTAAATAGTTACTTAAGCTTACCCATTTTAATTAATTCTCAAGATAATATTGAGCCAGCAGGTATTCCATCCCAAAAGCAAGACGGTAAAGGAGCTGTGTTTTTATTAGATAGTGGTATCACAGGAGAAACCGCACCGATGGTTCAGATTTTTATGGAAAATATGAAACAAGAAGGTTTCCGAAAAATGATTAAAAACCAGTTTGTAAAACATACAGATGCCTGTGTTTCCGACTTTTTACAAGGTAATATAACTTCCTTATTTGGTAATGTCAAAGAACTTTCAAAAGTTGTTTTTGAAAACTTTAAGCCTATGATTCCACAAGAGTTTCATAAACTTTGGAAAAAAGGAATTGAAACCAATACATACTATCTAAAACTTTGCGGTTCTGGAGGTGGTGGTTATATGCTAGGTTTTACAGAGGATATTGTAAAAGCAAAACAAGCCCTTAAAGATTATAAACTTGAGATAGTCTATAGTTTGTAATACCTCTTTTTCATGTTAAATAGAAAGCAAAAATACTTTTTTCTTAAGTTATTCAGTTTGTTTTCTATTGTTAGAGGCTACAATGTGTTGATTATTGTTTTGGCACAATACCTAACTTCAATTTATATTCTTGCACCTAATTTATCTGACAAAGAAATTATATTTGATGTTAATTTGTTTATGATTGTATTGGCTTCTGCAAGTGCTATTGCCTCCGGATATATTATAAATAATTTTTACGACAGCGATAAAGATTTAATAAATCGACCAGAGAAAACAATGTTGGATCGTTTGGTAAGTCAACGTACTAAATTAACTGCTTATTTTGTTTTAAATATTCTGTCGGTATTTTTTGCTAGTTATGTTTCTTTTAAAGCGGTTGTATTTTTCTCCTTGTATATTTTTGGAATATGGTTTTATTCTCATAAAATTAAAAAGTATCCATTTATTGGAAACTTTGTAGCAGCTACTTTAGCTGTAATTCCATTTTTTGCAGTTTTTATTTATTATAAGAATTTCGATCTAGTCATTTTTGTTCATGCAACCTTTCTTTTTATCATTATCTCCATGAGAGAATTGGTAAAAGATTTAGAAAACTTAAAAGGGGATCTTGCTCAGAATTACCGGACCATTCCTGTCCTTTATGGTAATCTGGTTTCAAAAAAAATACTTACTTTGTTATGTTTACTAGCATTAATTCCTAGTTATTTATTGATATTTAAATACAATATTGGCGATATGGGATTCTTTTTTTACGGAAGCATCATCGCTTTATTTGTTTTTGTAATAATGTTATGGAAATCGAATAAAAAACTTCATTATATACTGCTGCATAACATTCTCAAATTTATCATAGTTGCAGGCGTTTTTAGTATCGCATTGATAAATGTGAATAGAATTTCTTTATAGTTAAAAATTTGAATCCAGTCCTGTATCAAACTTATCTCTATATTATTAATTGATTCCTCCTATAAAACAGTATTCAACTTTAGGTTTTAAAATTAATTAGGAATTGGTATTTTTACTTTTGATGCATTAAACCCATTGATATTCATTACCTTTGCAAAAAATTAAAAAGAAGCTATCCAGATAGTAAGGTAATAAATATGAGCAAGCAGAAAGATAATAAGCGTATAGGTAAATCATTAGATAAAGGAAAGAGAACGAAACCTTTTGGTAAGGATACTCGTGGTAAAAAACCTAAAGAAACTCCTCAAAATAAACCTTCAAAGCCTTCGAATCCTTCGAATGGGATTCGTTTAAATAAATACATCGCAAATTCTGGAATTTGTTCTCGAAGAGAAGCAGACATGTATATTCAAGTTGGGAGTGTTTCTGTAAATGGTACTGTTGTCAGTGAAATGGGTTTTAAAGTAAAACCTACTGATGAAGTGAAATTTGACGGAAGAAAAATCAGTCCCGAAGCAAAAAAATATATATTGCTTAATAAGCCTAAAGGATTTGCAACTACTACTAGTGATAATAAAGGGAATACGGTAATGGATTTAGTAGCGAATGCTTCTAGTATACCACTTCATCCCATCGGGAGATTAGGGCGCAATGCAACAGGTTTGTTGTTGTTTACCAATGATGATGATTTTATGCAAAAATTTACGCGTCGTGGGGTCACTCGTTTGTTTCATATTGAATTGGATAAAAATCTAAAATCTGAAGATATTCAACGCATCAAGGAAGGACTTAAAATTAATGGAAAAACTATTGATGTTGAAGAGGTGAGTTGGGTAAACAATGCACCAAAAAAAGAAGTAGGTTTAAAAATAAAACATATCGGAAATAGTGTGATACGAACTATTTTTGATCACTTAAACTATAACGTAGTAAAAGTTGACTGTGTAACAATTGGACCACTAACCAAAAAAGATTTACCACGGGGTCGTTGGAGAGATTTAAAGGAGCTAGAAATGAATAACTTTAGTATGCTTTAGTAAATTTATAATACTTAAAAATCACTTATCGCAAGTCTCTTCATCCTCTTTTGTTAAATGCGCAACCGTTTTAATAATGCGATTGAGTATAATGACAATGGGAATCGATTTATAAAAATAGAAAAGCGATTCTTATGAAAGTGTTGCGAGTCAATTGGATGAAGTTTCAGATAGAGCAAAAATATGCTGATAAAACTAAAAAACCTATTAAATAATCTTAATGCTTCATATTCAAAAATTATCTAAAAAGTATAAAAGAGCTGATTATTTTTCGGTATCAAATTTAGATTTAGACATACTTAAAGGTGAGGTATTTGGTATTTTAGGTCCCAACGGCGCAGGGAAAACAACACTAATTTCAATGTTGTGTTCTTTAATAAAACCTACATCAGGAACTTTTACGATCAATAATTTAGATTATACTAATAACAAGAAAGAATTAAAGCAATTAATAGGGATTGTGCCCCAGGAATATGCCTTATACCCATCCTTAACGGCTTATGAAAATCTAAGTTACTTTGGTAGTATGTATGGTTTGCAAGGAAAAGTATTAAAAGAACGTATTCATCTATATCTTGAGAAAATGGGACTTTTAGAATTTGCAAATAAAAAAATTGAAATATTTTCTGGAGGGATGAAACGAAGAATCAATTTAATTGCTAGTGTTTTACATCAACCAAAAATATTATTCCTAGACGAGCCTACTGTAGGAGTAGATGTTCAATCCAAGAATGTTATTATAGATCATTTAAAACAATTAAATAAAGAAGGAACTACCATAGTATACACTTCACATCATTTAAACGAAGCGGAACATTTTTGTAGCCGTGTGGCAATAATAGATAATGGAAAAATAATTTTAAAAGGAACACCAAAAGAACTTATTTCATCCAATGAAAAAGCACATAATTTAGAAGATGTTTTTATTAGATATACAGGAAAAGAACTAAGAGATCATGTATAAATTATGGGCATCTATACATAAGGAATTTCTTCTTCTTATCCGAGATGTTGGAGGGCTTACGATCTTATTTGTAATGCCTTTGGTTCTTGTAATTACGATTACTCTAATTCAAGATAGCTCGTTTAAAAGTGTTCAACAAGCAAAAATTCCAATTTTAATAGTTGATAATGATAAAGGAATGATCTCTGAGAATATTTTTGAAGGATTGAAAAATCAAAAATTATTTGAAGTGATTGTAAAAGAAAAAGAAAGCGAAGTTGAGAAACTTGTTTTTAAAGGGACCTATCAGTTAGCAATAGTGATACCAAAAAACTTATCTAAAGATTTAGAACTTAAAATAAGTCGAAATGTGGAAGGAGTTTTAGCAGATTTTGGGTTTGAAGATGATGCGACTTCTGCTACTAAAATAGAAATTTCCACTAAAGAGGTCAGACTTTATTTTGATCCAGCTCTTCAACCATCATTTAAAACTTCAATAAAGAGTGGCATTGATAAAATGATTTCAAAAATAGAAACGGAGTCAATTTATAAAGCCTTTCAAGAGCAATTATCAGATGATGATTCGAGCTTTACTTTTAATTCAGATAAATTTATAACCTTTAATGAAATAACACCCAATTTAAAGGAAGATGAAGTGCTCCCAAATTCTGCTCAACATAATGTTCCTGCTTGGACTTTATTTGCTATATTTTTCATCATAGTTCCATTATCTATAAATATGGTAAAGGAAAAGAGTCAAGGTACTTTTGTAAGATTAAGAACAAATCCTGTTTCTTATTCAATTGTTTTGGCGGGTAAAACAGTAGTATTTCTCTCGGTTTGTTTGATACAGTTTTTTCTAATGGTATTAATTGGTGTTTATCTTTTTCCAGTATTGGAATTACCAACCTTAGGTGTTTCGGGGAAGTTATTTCCAGCATTTATAGTAGCTATGTTTTCTGGATTAGCAGCTATTGGATTAGGCTTATTATTAGGAACAGTTGCTAAATCACAAGAACAAGCAGCGCCATTTGGAGCTACTTTTGTAGTAGTATTAGCTGCTTTGGGCGGTGTATGGGTGCCTGTTTTTATGATGCCCACCATTATGCAATTTACCTCTAGCTTATCTCCTATGAATTGGGGTTTAAATGCTTTTTATGATGTGTTTTTAAGAAGCGGAGGTTTATTAGAAATCATTCCGGAAATACTATTATTGTTTTTGTTTTTTCTTGTTACAACACTAATTTCTGTAATTTATAACACTAAAAAGAATGCGGTCTAATACTAAAATTAGAATTTCAAGTCCATTTAGCCTCCAGTTTCTTAAAACTCATGCCAATATTAAATTTACAGCAAAAATAAATACTGAACTCAACCCTGACCTAGCATTAAAAATTGATTTTATAGATGAAAACTAGTATATTCATATTTATATTACTTTTAGGTTTATTTTCACCAAGCTTAACAAAAGTAAGAACGGATTATAAAAAAAGCTTTAATAGCAAAGAAGTAACACTTCAATTAAATAACTATTTAGCTGAAGTAAAGGAAACAGATAAAAAATTACTAGTGGCTTATAAAGGTGCAGTTTTAATAATAATGGCTAAATATTCCAAAGTTATTAAAGAAAAAAAAACTTTTTTTAAAGAGGGAGCTACTTTATTAAATTTTGCAATTTTTGAGGAACCTGCTAACGTTGAAATGCGATGCATTCGTTTAAGTATCCAAGAAAACGCGCCAAAACTATTAAAATATCGAGCCAATAAAACAGAAGATAAACAATTCATCAAAGAGGGATATAAAAATATTAAATCAACTCCTATAAAAAAATATGTCAGAGGATTTATCATGCAGTCCAAATCGTTTTCTGATGAAGAAAAAAAAGAATTTAATTAAACACATCTGAAAGTGCTGGATAGAAGTTCGCTTGAACATAAAATAAAAACTCTTAAAATATGTGTAATTATACCCACATATAATAATGAGGGCACTTTAAAAACAGTAATAGATGGAGTATTAGAAATTACAAAAGATTTAATTGTTATCAATAATGGTGATATCGATGCTACTTTTAGAATTCTAAAAACATATACTGCAATAACAAAGATCTCTTTAATAATAAATAGAGGAAATGAAAATGCGTTGCGAATTGCTTTAAAAAAAGCTGGAGCACTAGGATATGATTTTGCTATTACATTAAAAACTGATGGACAGTATTATCATGAGAATATATCGTTATTTGTTAATCAACTAGAAGCTGAAACTAATAAAAACCTTCTACTTATTGGGTCTACAAATAGGGATCAAAAAACGGTTGCTAGCAGAATGAGTTTTACTGATAAACTTTCAAATTTTTTATATAAACTTCAAACGGGTATTCAATTAAAAAATACGCAATCGGGATTTCGTTTATACCCTTTAAAAGAGCTGAATAAAATTAAATTTTTTACGACCAAGTCTGAATTTGAAATTGAAACTATAGTCAAAGCAGCTTGGAGAGGAATTATAGTAAAAAACGTTCCGATTAAAGTATCAATCGACCCTCAAGAAAGGGCAACTCATTTTAAATCAATCAAAGGTTTTTTAAGAATAAGTTTATTAAATACGTGGTTTATTTTAGTAGCATTCTTGTATATAAAACCACGCAATTTAATAAGGGAATTTAGGAAAAAAGGTATTCGACGATTTATAAAAGAAGAAATATTAGGAAAAAATGAATCTCCATTAAAGAGTGCTCAGGCAATGGCATTAGGAGTTTTTATTGGTTTAACTCCGCTCTGGGGATTTCATACCATATTGGTGCTTTCATTAGCAGTATTATTTAAATTAAATAAAGCGATTTCGTTTGCTTTTACGAATGTTAGTTTTCCACCTTTTATTCCTTTTACAGTTTATGCAGGGATCATGATAGGTAACTATGTTTTAGGAGAGCCCACTGATTATTCATTTGCAGATTTTGAAGAAAATTTTGAATTAGTTAAGAGTCTTAAAACCTATGTAGTTGGAAGTTTTATTTTAGCATCTGTGGTGTCTATTATGGTGGGTATAGTAGCTTATCTCTTATTGTTTTTCTACGCTAAGAAAAAACACGTTTAAAATTCGATTCCTACTATAATAAATCTATTTTATTCAAAATTTAAAGAGGCCAATAAACTACTAACAAGGTCTGTATTATAAAAAAGAGGATAAAAGGTAAAACCAGATATCCCATAACATCTCTTGATTGAAGTTTAATACCTTTTCCCATTATAGGAATTATAATAAGTAAAAAAAAAGGCTGTAACATATTGCTTAAACTCTCACCATAAGCAGCAGATAAAGAAGCTCTAGCAATCATAGCTGTTACTTGAGTTTCTGGTAAACCAGCTCCTAATTCAATAACAGCATTAATTAAACTGGGTCCAATTACTGCAAATTCTCCTCCTGCAGAAGGGATAGCAAAATTTACAATACCTCCAGTTAAGTAAGCGAAAAGAGGATAGGTTTCTAAAGTGGCAACAGAAGCCATTAGTTGTCCTAATTTATCCCCCAATCCAGTGTATAACATAATTCCCATAATACCTGCGTAAAAGGGATATTGAAATAAAACACCAGAAATATTACTACTGGAACGTTTCATTGAAATTACATAACGAGACGGTGTTTTATGAAGTAACATTCCAAACATTATAAAAATAAAAATCATGATATTAAAGTTTAAATCAAGTCCTTTAGTGCTAAAATGGTAAACTATATAGCTAAGTCCCATTGCTACGATAATCATTTGTAGTAAAACACTATTATTTAGTCTGTCCGATAACGTTAAAACACTATTATTTAGTCTGTCCGATAACGTTTTAATAGGAAAATTTAAGCTAGAAGCCTCTTCTTTAATGGTCCTTTTTTCGAGTTCTTCATCCGAAATCATCAAATCTTTTAATTCTTTATTTTTTGAAGACTTTGGACGTAAAATGTACATCACTATTGGAGCACTTATTGCCATAAAAAGAATCATTACTAAATTTAATGATGATTGTAAGGTTAATGAAGTTGGTATTACTTTAGTGAGAACCCCCGTTTCAATTAAAAAGTTTTTTTTAGAATTTAAAAGTAGTGGGATGGAACTAGATAATCCAAATACCCAACTATTAAAAGAAAAATATACACAAGCAATTAAATATGGATAATGAACTTCTTTTACTCTCAGCGCTAATTCTCTAGCGAGTACAGCAGTTATAACCAGCCAGCCAAAACTAATTAAGGACAGGAGCAATCCAATAAATACCACTAATAAATAAACTTGTGATGGTGTTTTTAAATTTTTGGAAAGGACATCAATACCTCTTTTAACCAATGGAGATAATGCAATGCTAAAACCTGTTATAATGATTAATGCAATTTGCATGGCAAATCCAATTAAATCGAAAAAACCGGTATACCAAGATTTAATAATTCCAAAAATAGAGGTATCTACCCAAAAAAATGATCCCAATGCTATTGTTAGTGTGAGTAATATCGCAAATACAAAAGCATTTGGCATGAACTTTAAAAACAGATTTGATAATAATTCTCCTAATTTTTGAATCATAAAAAATATTAATAATTTAATATAATTAATTTTATTTCTTTTTACCTCCCTGTTACCCAATATTTGCATTAAATAAATAACCAACCGTTGCAGTCAGTCCCATAGCAAGTGTTCCCCAAAAAGTAATTCTAATAATTGCTTTCCATATACTTGAACCTCCTGTCTTAGCTGCTAATGCTCCTAAAATGATAAGAAAAAATAGCGCGAACAAATACAGTGAATATTCCATACTATTTAAAGGCATAAAGAGTGTTACCAAAAAAGGAAGTAATCCTCCTGCCGTGAATGCTGCAAGAGAAGCAAATGCTGCTTGAATAGGCTTAGCTTGACTAATTTTATTAATTCCCAATACATCTCTTATATGAGCACCCAATGCATCATGTTCTGTTAATTCTTTAGCAGCTTTCAATGCAGTTTCTTTATTTAAACCTCTTTTTTCATAAATTTCTACTAGTCGTTGCAATTCGACTTCGGGTTTGTCATTAAGTTCTTTTTTATTACGTTCAATATCTGCATTTTCAGTGTCTTTTTGCGAACTTACAGATACGTACTCTCCAGCAGCCATTGATAAAGCACCGGCAACTAATCCCGCTAAAGTTGCCAAAATAACGGGTTCTCGAACATCAGTAGCAGCTGCAACTCCAATTGCGATACTAACCGTTGATAAAATCCCATCATTAGCTCCAAGGACAACAGCTCTTAACCAATTACTTCTATGTATATAATTAGAATCTATTTTTTCTGTTTTTTTTATCATTTAGGCTGTTCTTTCAAATTAAATATAATTTGAAATTTTATTTAAGGTGTGCAATTAGTAAATGTAGGTTTTGGCAAAATCCATTGGGTAGTGTTTGCATTAAAAGAACCACAAAGTGTAACATTTTCTACATTCCAAGAACTAAGGTTTTGATTATAGGAATCCGCATCACTAAACATTCCATACATTTCATCTACAAAGCTCACATCCCAATTTTCAAGTGCTTGGTTAAAACTAGTGGCCTCATAAAACATCCAATTCATATTAGTTACATTTCCAACATTCCAATTTCCAATATCTTGATTAAAATTGCTGGCGTTGACGAATAAACCTCTCATAGAATCAACATTACTCACATCCCAATTTTTAAGGGATTGATTAAATGCAGTAGCGTTTGTAAACATATTACTCATATTAAGAACATTACTCATATCCCAATTTCCAATGTCTTGATTAAATTCAAATGCATCCCAAAACATAGCATAAGTATTAATTACATTACTCATATCCCAATTATTAATAACTTGGTTAAAGTTAGTAGCCCCATAAAATAACAAAGCCATGCTAGTAACTTTTGTAGTAGCTAATTTGCTAAGATCATCTCCATTTTCGATCAATTCTTCTAACATTGGTTTATCTACAACGGTATAAGTTATGTCGTTTATTTGACCCGTAGCTCCTACCTCTGCCCATTCTTTTGCTTTTATAGTAATCCCGTTGGTGTCGATATAAACCGGATTGTCGATGTCTTCAATAACCGCAACTTGTCTGGATGCTGAAGCTGTATTGCCAGCGACATCTGAAACATTATAAGTAATAGTATAAGTGGCTATAACATTCATATTTGGATTTCCAGTTACAACGATACTTGAAGTTAAGTCTCCATCTACATTATCTATAGCAGTTGCCCCGGCATCTATATATGTTGTATACTGAGTAATGCTAATAGTTGAGTTTCCTAACAAAGTAATAATGGGAGCCTTTATATCATTAATTGAATGGCTATCATCATCACTACAGGCAATAATCAATATAGCGAAGGTTAAATAAATAAATTTTCTCATAATTTCTATTTTGATTATTTATAAGAGTCTACAATATAGATAAGTTTTTTTATATTTCATATTTTATAAAACCACTTAAAGACATTGGGTTTAAAGTAAGAATTTATTAAAATAAATAATATATACTAAAATGAATTCAAAATATTTTAAGCCTTTAAAAATTTAATAAATTAATAATTTTATTATATTTTTAGCGCAAACATAAGGGGTAGGAGTAATGCTCAATATAAAGTTTTAAATATAATATTTAACATATTAAAAGTATTGTTGCAGAAAGCCTAACCCAGTTATTAGCTTATCAATCTTATTTTTAGTTTTTTTATGTTAAAATAACAAGGGGTAATTTTATTAATTTAGCGTGTTTTTTTGATTAAAACATATGATGTCATATTCTAAAATACTGCACCTGTTTAAATTTGTAGTATCATTTATAGTCTAATAAAAAAATTAAAGTAAAAGAAGAAAATGAAGTCCAAAACTAATACAGTCATGTTTGAAAAAGATAATGACCTTATTAATAAGCCGTTAAAGGTTGAGTCTATTGGGATAATTCTTTTAGATGCCCAACAACACATTATAGAAGCGAACCAATCGGCAGAGCGGATGTTTGGTTATAAAATAAAAGAGTTAAATCAATTACATCTCCAAGTTTTATTCTCTGATGCCAATACGATTCAACTTGAGAATCAGTTAAAAGTTTTTTTGAATCAAGGAGTCAAGGAAAAAAAGGAGAAAAGCCTTAGTATTTATGGCATACATAAAAGCAAGAGTATGTTCCCTGTAGAAGTGAGTTTAAATATTTTTAAGTTATGCAATAAAGAATATATAATGGCATTGATCACCGATATTTCAACAAGGAAAGAACAGGAAGTAAGACTCAGTAAGTTAAATGCAGAATTTGAACAAAAAATTATTTTAAGAACAAAAGAATTAAATGAAACAATTAGTCAATTAGAACATGAAAATATGCTACGGGTCGATGCCGAAAAAGATATCAATATTGCCTTTAGAAGAGAACGAGAATTAAATAAATTAAAAACAAATTTTTTATCTTTAGTTTCCCATGAGTTTAAAACTCCATTGAGTGGTATTCTAACCTCTATTATTTTATTGGGGAAGTATAACTTGGCAGAACAACAAGAAAAACGAGATAAACATATCAAAATCATTACTGATAAAGTACAATATTTAAATAATATTTTAAATGATTTTTTATCTTTAGAGAAATTAGAAACCGGAAATATAAACTATAATTTAAGCACTTTTAAATTAGGTAAAGTGATAAAAGAGGTAATTTCTAATGCCACTATTCTATTAAAAGAAGGTCAGACGATAGATTACTCAAACCATATCGATGAAATATCTTTATTTCAAGATGAGAAAATCATTGAGTTGACCTTATCAAATCTAATAAATAACGCTATTAAATATTCCTCAGAAAATTCAGTGATAGCTATTAAGGTTAGGCAAGATATCGAAATTACCACCTTAGAAATAATTGATGATGGTATAGGTATCCCAAAAATTGATCAGAAAAATATTTTTAATCGTTATTTTAGAGCTGAAAATGCCATATTAACAGAAGGTACAGGAATAGGATTAAATATTTCAAAAACTCATATTGAAAATTTAGGAGGATCTATTAATTTCGAAAGTGCAGAAAATAAAGGCACTACATTTACCATTAGTATTCCAAATACAGCACAACTATGAAAAAGCTATTATTAATTGAAGATGATTTTGTTTTAAGAGAAAACACTGCAGAAATCTTAGTACTTTCTGATTTCGAGGTTATTACTGCTTCTAACGGTATGGAAGGAGTTGCATTAGCAAAAAGCAGTATACCAGATATTATTATTAGTGATATTATGATGCCAGAACTGAATGGTCACCAAGTATTAGAGATTTTAGCCAATGATGAACGCACCAAATACATTCCTTTTATATTCTTATCGGCAAAAACCGAACGTAAAGATGTAAGAAAAGGAATGAATATGGGCGCAGATGATTATATCACTAAACCTTTTAAAGAAGAAGAACTAATAGGTGCTATAAAAAGTAGAATAGCCAAAGCTTCCATTTTAAAAGACCGAAGAATTTTAGAAGGGGATGCAGTAAATCAAAAAAACAACATCCGTTCATTGAACGATTTAAAAAACTTTTTTACCAATAACGGAACGAAATTTACTTTTAATAAAGACCAAGATATCTATAGCCAAGGTGCACATTCTAATTTTATATATTTAATTTTAAAGGGTATTGTGAAGTCACATCAGCTGGATAAAAATGGAAAAGAACTTACTACAAAATTAAATAAAGTAGGCGATTTATTCGGCTATACTTCGTTTACAGAAAATATTACCTACCAAGAAACCGCGACCGCTATCATGGAAAGCAAATTAGTGGGAGTTTCTAAACAGGAATTTAAGTCTATGTTGGATAAAAATCACGGGCTTACTTTAGAATTGATACAATTGTTAGCTGATGATATTAGTGGAATAAAAGAGCATTTGGTCCACATGGCTTACAGTAACGTAAATAAAAAAACGGCAAGTACTATTTTAATGTTTGTCGAAAAATTATATTGCGCTTCAGAAGAGACTATAAATATTTCTCGTAATGATTTGGCGAGTGTTGCAGGTGTTGCAACGGAATCTTTAATTCGAACTCTATCCAGTTTTAAAAATCAAGGAATTATTCAAATTGAGGGCCGAAATATCAAAATTCTGGATCTACAGCGATTGAGGAAAATTCAATAAATAAAGGGATATGAAAATTGATATGAAACTCCTTGAAAGAAAATACTTCTTATAAAATAATCACTAGCACTGATTCGAAAAAAAAGAAAATTTATAATTTTTGTTGAATCAATTTTTTTTAATCAATCTTTAATAACTTCTTGGTAAGGTTTTAAAAAGTATTGTTTAAATATAATAATCATTAAACCAGTCATAGGAATAGCAATAAGTCCGCCGGGCATACCAAGAAGATAGGTCCAAATACTAAGTGCTAGTGCAATAATCACAGGGTTTATACCGGTATTGTCTTTCATTATTCGTGGCTTAAGTAACCATTCTTCAATAACACTCGCCATAATAAAGACAGCGATAACAATACTAAAGTAGAATAAAAAACTTTGAGAGTTTTCCACAGAGAGGACCATACAGCTAATTGAAAGCGGTATGAGTGCTAAGTATTGTAGATAAGAAATATACGATAGTAATATAATTAATAAACTAACTAAAATCGTTCCAGGCATATCTAAAATAATAAATGTACTGATAT
>Ga0206130_10000234_pt1 | contig 98021 bp, 86 predicted proteins | sample Helgoland_Spring_9_FD_148637 | JGI IMG/M metagenome (GOLD analysis project Ga0206130, IMG submission 148637) | Pelagic subsurface seawater microbial communities from Kabeltonne, Helgoland, North Sea - Helgoland_Spring_Bloom_20160512_1 | ecosystem: Environmental > Aquatic > Marine > Epipelagic ...
TGATCGTCGTCGACAATGGCCGTTATGGCACCATTCGGATGCATCAGGAGCGGGACTTCCCTGGCCGGTCCATCGGAACGGAAGTCACCAGCCCGGACTTTGCCAGTGTCGCACGCGGCTTTGGCCTTGCTGCGACGACAGTCCACACGACCAAGGAGTTTATCTCCGCCTTCGACGCGGCCTTCAAAACCGGTGCACCACATGTGTTGCATCTTCTGCAAGATCGCAATGTGATCAGTCCCGGCGGAACACTCTGATAGAATGAAGGAACCAAGGATGCATCGCAACAGGATGACTGACCAAACTGCTGACAGTTACGACAGAGAAATTCCCAAAGGTGCCTTGTCAGGCATTCGCATCGTCGATCTCAGCCGAGTTCTTGCGGGGCCGTGGTGTACGCAATGTTTTGCAGACATGGGCGCAGAAGTCCTGAAAGTAGAACCCCCCGGAGTGGGAGACGAAACCCGAACTTGGTCGCCCCCGAGAATGGGAGGTCACGCCGCCTACTTCACCTGCGTGAACCGGGGTAAATCCAGCATCGTCCTCGATCTTAAGGCGGCATCAGACCGCGACCGGCTGCTTCAGGCCATTGCTGTGGCAGATGTCGTGGTTGAGAATTTTCGTGCGGGATCTCTGGACCGGCTGGGCCTGGGTGTGGACGTCATGATGGCCGCAAACCCACGCCTGATCATTTGCTCGATCTCCGGCTATGGGAGGTCAGGACCCGAGGCGTCGCGCGCTGGATACGACTTTGTAATTCAGGCAGAATCTGGATTGATGGCTGTGACCGGCGACCCGGACAGCCAGCCCATGAAAGTGGGCGTCGCGGTGTCGGATCTTTTCGCAGGTCTCTATGCGTCACAGGCGATTTTGGCCACGTTGATCGCCCGTGACCGCACGGGAAAGGGCACTCATCTCGACGTCTCGATGTTCGATTGCCAAGTCGCAGCAATGGCCAACGTCGCTGCCAATGCGCTAGCAACTGACATGCCATCTCAACGTCACGGAAACGGTCATCCAAACGTGGTGCCCTATCGCGTCTTCGAGGCAAAGGATCAGCCTTTTGTTGTTGCCGTCGGAAACGACAGTCAGTTCGGTCGGCTTGCGCGTGACGTGATCGGACAACCTCAGCTGGCGGATGATCCACGCTTTGCGACCAACGAAGCGCGCAGCTGCAATCGTGACCTTCTGAATGCGAGTCTGGCGGACCTGTTCCGTCAACGAACGGCGGAAACCTGGTTGACCGCATTGCGCGAGGTGAACATTCCCGGTGGACGTATCAACGATGTGACCGACGCTCTAGCCACGAAGCAGGCAGAGGAACGGCAGCTGGTCCAAAGTTTCTCTACTGAAGGCGGTCAGGTGCGTGCGGTGCGCTACCCTGTGCGCGCCGAAGGGCTCTGCACTGAAGTCACTCCGCCGCCGAAACTCGGCGAGGGAGGTGAAGCACTGCTGAGAAATTGGCTCGCAAGGTAACGACGGTCACAAAACATTAGGAAAGGTGTCGATCAGCTCGATTTGCCTACCCTCTTCGCCACATAATGATCGCGGTGCCTTGGGCAGCGCCCGGTAGATTTTCCCAAACCAAGTAGCCGCTAGTTGGAACCACGGTGCGCTTGGTCTGAATGGCCGCATTGTAATTTGCCGAGCGGCATGAGCTGTTTCGCCGATGCAGCGAAAGTGGCTCTGCGTGGGTCACGAAGGTCTGGTACGCTGTGGGGAACCGGCCATTCGATTAATTGCTAGAGTCGGATGGTTGACGTTGTGTCGACGCTAGGAGTGGGAGGGACGGATGGAGGACGATCAATGTCCAAAATTCAACTTCCCGCCCTCAAACCAAAACGTCAGGCCTGGAACAAAGGCCGACTGATCGGCCAGAAGCGTCCGCTTCTTGCGAAACAGGTCTGGGCCATCCGCGCCCGGCTGGAACTCGCGGGCAACCCTAGGGACCTAGCGCTCTTTAATCTTGCGATCGATAGCAAGCTGCAAGGTTGTGACCTCGTTCGTCTTAAAGTCACTGATCTCGTTGTCAGTGACCGAGTTCGCGAACGAGTGACTGTTGTCCAAAGCAAGACGCAAAGGCCGGTTCAATTCGAAGTGTCGGAGAACACCCGCGACTCCATCTGGAAATGGGTTTGTCGCCCGGAGATGCTCGGATGCACGTTCTTGTTTCTCAGCCGCTTCCACCACCGACCACACATCTCAACCCGGCAGTATGCGCGTCTGGTCCGGGACTGGGTGGCCGCGATTGGTCTGGATCCAAGCGGCTACGGGACGCATTCTTTGAGACGCACCAAAGCGGCGCTGATCTACCGCAAGACGGGCAAACTGCGCGCTGTTCAGCTCCTGCTTGGCCATACCAAGGTGGATAGTACGGTGCGATACCTTGGTGTTGAGTTGGAAGACGCACTGAGCATTGCGGAACGGATAGATATTTGAGGATCAGGTGGGCGGCAGCCGCCGCCCGCCACTCCTGACGTTTGGTTGTCGATATTCCGCTGGACTTCCGGGTAAGGGTGAGCGTCACTGACGTCGTTGAATAGATTTGAGTCTCCCTCCCGGAACTCCGGGCTTTGGTCAGTACGGGGCGCGAGATTGCCCCGCGACCAAGAGGAGACTTAGATGACCGATCAGCTTACAGAAAACCTTACTTCCGATCCCGCTCAGCACAGGTCGGCGAGGCCAGCGCCTAAGCCCAAGCCCAAGACCAAGATGCTAAGCAAACTCCTAGTGTGCCGCACCGGGGCAATAATTGTGCAGATCCAAAGGCAGTTGGGCTGGCAATCGCATACAATACGCGCGGCGATCTTGCGACTGTGGTCGTTGGGTGTACCTGCCGAGCTTGACCGGTCGTGCAGGGCGGCCCGCTACCGTATTTTGTCCGTGGAACGCCAATGACATCGATCGTGAACGCCCCCGACCTCAGCCGACTGTCAGAAGCCGACGCCGCGACTCTGCGACAAATCTGGCAGGTAACCAAGGGCACCGCGCCGCCTAGAACTTTTACCGCACGCCTGATGCGTTTGTCGCTGGCATGGGACGCACAGGCTGCTTCGGAGGGAGGCGAGAGCGCCTTTGCGCGCCGTGCCTGGAAGCGAGTCATCCGGGCCCGCGTCGACACGCGTTTCCCGAAGTGTTGCAGGAGTGCCATGCCAGCAACGGTTGGTGATGGCACCCGCATCTTGAAGGCTTGGGGCGGGACCACGCATGAGGTACAGATCACGTCCAACGGTGGCGCCACGTGGAACGGCAATCACTATTCCTCGCTGTCGGCAGTAGCGCGAGCGATGACCGGAATCAACCGCAACGGGCCCAAGTTCTTTGGTTTGCGCGAGGTCGCGCCATGATCCGCCAACGCTGCGCCATCTACACCCGCAAGTCGACCGAGGAGGGGCTGGAGCAGGACTTCAACTCGCTCGATGCGCAGCGGGAGGCCTGTGCTGCCTACATCCTCAGTCAAAAGCACGAGGGATGGGTAGCGCTCTCTGATCGCTATGACGATGGTGGCTTCTCTGGCGGGTCAATGGATCGACCCGGGCTTGCTCAATTACTGACAGACGTGGAGGCGGGTCGTATCGATGTGATCGTTGTCTACAAAGTGGACCGTCTGACAAGAGCTCTGGCTGACTTTGCGAAGATGGTCGATTTGTTTAAAGGGGCAGGGGTGTCGTTCGTGTCGGTCACTCAAGCTTTCAATACAACCTCGTCTATGGGTCGGCTAACCCTGAACGTTCTTTTGTCCTTCGCACAGTTCGAGCGCGAGGTGACGGCCGAGCGTATCCGGGACAAGGTTGCAGCTTCCAAACGCAAGGGCATCTGGATGGGGGGTGCCGTCCCCATGGGCTATGATGTCAAAGACAAGACCCTCATTATGAACCGGCGGGAAGCCAATGCTATCCGCACCATTTTCTCCGAGTATCTGGTTGCTGGATCGGTACGCGATCTTTCCAACAAGCTCGGCGCACTCAGTATAGTCAGTAAACGGAGGACGAACCGGCACGGTCGTACAACGGGTGGCAAAGCCTTCTCGTGTGGTGCGCTCTACAACATCCTGCGCAACCCCATCTACATCGGCAAAACCCGTCACAAGAACGAGCTCTATCAAGGGTTGCACGAGGCGATCATCGATAATGTCATCTGGCAAAAGGTGCAGGACCAACTCGCAAATCATGGTGGCAAGAAGATGAGCGCGGCCCGACGGTCGGCGAAGCGCTTGCTGGATGGTGTGCTATACGATTCCAATGGCCGTTTGATGCGCACGACCTATGCTATCAAGTCAAAGAGCTCGGGCGGAACAAAACAATCGCAGCGGTACTGGTATTATGCGTCAACACCATCGGGCTCAGACGAACAAAGCATTATCGAACGACTTCCTGCAGGTGAGGTCGAGCGGTTGGTTCTGACTGGGCTCAAGAACCACCTGAATGATCAGTCATGGCTGACACTCAAGATCAGAATGGCAGTCGATTTGGATCCGTCTTCGATCACAAAGATCCTCCAGACGGCAGGTTCACTCAGAAACCAGATTGCCGATAAGGGTGAACATTCTGATGCACAGTATCTCAATGGTTTGATTGATCGTATTGATTTATCAAAGGGACAGTTCTGTGTTCGATTGGATCTAGGTGTGTTACAGAAAACTGAGGAAGCTATGCTACCAATCAGTGCCGCCTTCGAGGTCCCGTTTCAGAAACGTCAGAACGGACGGGCGAAACCGATCATCATTGCTCCGCCCGATGCACCGCAGCCTGACCAAGATCTCATCAACCTTGTCGCCGATGCGAAACGGTGGTCGGTCGAACTTCTTAACGGCAAATCCTGCACAGTCCGCCAGATCGAAGACCGTGAAAGGCTCCGAAGTGGATCGGTCAGTCGCATCCTTCCACTTGCCTGGTTGGCGCCGGATATCTCAACAGCCATTCTTGAAGGTCGTCAGCCACAACATCTCACAGCAAAGAAGTTGCGTATCCTTCCGGAACTACCGTTGGAATGGCAAGAGCAGCGGAAGATTCTAGGCTTTCCGCATCAATAGCGGATCCAGCCTGCCTCAAGACCTCACACGTAAATGCGCTGCTGAGACTTTTGCCGTATACGCCCAGAAAACGCGCCAAACAAAGACTAATTGTGAGACCTTAGGGTGCTTTACCCCAGCTAACCATCTGAAAATTCGCCAATTTCCAAAAACTGTGCCTTACCTGCGGCTTTGAGGAGACTAAGTGGTGGGCGACCCTGGAATCGAACCAGGCGTGCGTCTCCGCGAGGGAGTTACAGTCCCCTGCCACACCTTGCGGCCTGTCGCCCACTTAAAACTGAGGCGGCCGCCTCGGTTTGGGCACGATTACGACTTAGAAAATCGCACGTCAACCCGAAAATCACCAATGTTGGGGATACGCAGAAATTACAGGAGGGCAGGGTTGGTAATAGGAGTGATTTTATGCTTCAGGGTTAGATCCCACGGGGTTTCATAGGGGATGCGCAGTGTTCCAAACAGCCTGAAGGTTGTCTAAATAGGTATCTCAGCTGTACCTACGATGCTTTGTTCGGGGGTTATAACAACGAATTTGCCGATATTTTTCTTTAGAATGTTCCAGAAACCCATTTTTAATCAGAACCTTGATCGCGCGGAACAAAGTCAGTCGAGACATTCCTTTGGTGAGGAAATGCGATAAGATATCTTTTGTCACTACTTGGGATGTGTTTGTTTTTTGATCATGATCTTCCAAAAAAACACATTTCTCGCTTTCACTAAGACCCCCGATGCCAAATCTATCCTCAATGTGCCCGAAGACAGCTCGAATGTCTGAACATTTTAGCACGGCGGTTCCTATGGAAGTTGATACGGGTATGTTAAGATTAAGTTTAACAGACTGGGGTTAATTATAACATATTATACGCAATTTTGAAAAGTTTTTAATTCTATGCTTCGATGTTATATCATGCGAAATAATCCCCCGGTTTTGAGGCCCCTAATCTCAGTGCTGTTGACCCACTAAGAAATTTTGTGAGCAGATTATAAAAGGCGAGCGCGCAGTCTGTAGAATTTATAACGGGCGCCTACGTGGTGTGAGTAAGTAAGAGTTTTACACCTTGGGCCTATAAAAATCAAAGTGCGTTTGAATTTTACGTTTCAATCCCGTGTTGAAAAGCTTTAATAAACATTAACTCTTTATCCGTGCAATATGCTGCGTTTTGGATTTATACTTATAATAGATGCGAGATTATTATGAACGACACTCTGAGCTGTTTCAAAGCCTACGATGTCCGTGGTGAACTGGGTGTCAACTTCGATGGTGATATTTGCTATCGGATAGGTCGGGCTTTTGCACAATCTTTACAGGCAAAACGGGTTGTCGTTGGGCGTGATGCGCGAAAAAGCTCTCCAGAGTTAGCCCAACGGTTGGCCCAGGGTTTGATGGACCAAGGGGTTGAGGTTCTCGGCATTGGGTTATGTGGCACTGAAGAAATGTATTGGGCCACAACGGAGTTTGACGCCTGTGGCGGCATTGAGGTGACTGCCTCTCATAATCCTATAAACTACAATGGCCTAAAGATGGTCAAATCGCAGTCCCGACCCTTAGACCCGGCCACTGAGCTGTTGGATATCAAGGCATTGGCTGAGAAAAACGTGTTTGAGATATCCGCGCAGCTTGGGCACTTGACCGATATGCAAGCGGTGGCAAAGCGGGCCTATGTTACTAAAGTTCTAAGTTTTGTGGATTTGGGCGCCTTGCGACCGATGTCCATTGTGGTGAATTCTGGCAACGGCGCTGCGGGACCGAGTTTTGATGAGATCGAGCGATATTTGAGTGCTCAGACCAGTGCTGTGAAATTCCACCGAATGTTCCATGAACCAGATAGCAGCTTCCCAAATGGCATTCCAAATCCGCTGTTGAAAAAAAATCATGCGCCGACCCGTGACATGGTTTTGTCTGTTGGCGCGGATTTTGGTGTGGCTTTTGATGGCGATTTTGACAGGTGTTTCTTCTTTGATGAGCTTGGGCAATTTGTTCCGGGCGAATATATTGTTGGACTGTTAGCCTCGGTCTTTCTGAACAAAGAAGCCGGTGCAACGATTGTGCATGATCCTCGGGTGACGTGGAACACCCAAGATATCATTGCAGTAAAGGGTGGTGTGGCGGTTCAGGCCAAAACAGGGCACGCTTTTATCAAGCAAGTGATGCGTGCGCATGATGCCGTCTATGGTGGTGAAATGTCAGCCCACCACTATTTCCGAGATTTTGCCTTTTGTGACAGTGGGATGGTACCTTGGCTCTTGGTCGTGGAATTGATGAGCCGTACCGGGACAAGCCTATCTGAATTGGTACGCGCCCGCAAAGCAGCCTTTCCCAGCTCAGGTGAGGTGAACTTCACATTGGCGGAGCCAAAGGCTGCGATGGCCCGTGTGGTTGCGCACTACAGACCTCTGGCGCTGTCCGTCGATGAAGCCGATGGTATTAGTTTGTCCTTTGGGGATTGGCGGTTTAACCTACGCAGTTCAAACACCGAACCGGTTGTGCGGTTGAACGTTGAAAGCCGGGGTGACCCGGCATTGGTGGCGCGCAAATTGGCTGAGATAGTCTCAATCTGGTCTGATGATCTCAGCTGATTTCTTCATAGTCACACCCGAGGTGGGAACATCTGCTCTGTGCTTTGCAAGTTGATAGGCTGAAGTCCCAAGCCTGGATTGCCTCTCGGAGGCCATTCATTTTAAATTTTATGTGTATAACGGTTCGGCGAGGCATGCTCTGGTATTGGACTTGCACGCTGGCAGTTTGGGGCACCGAGCGGCGCACTTCCAGTGTCAGACACCTTTTGGTTGACTTCGTCCTGTTTTCGAGGACACTTCGGGACCCAACCTTGGTACATGTGCCGCGTGGCAATTGTGCTGTTGGCTGGAAAATACCTTGCGCTTTGGTTGTCTTCACCTGCATATGGCCCCAGCTCTGGGGATTGGAAAACAGTTATGAAAAAGCCCACATGGATCATCGAAAAGGAACGTGAAAAACGTGCTGTTGCCGCCGAAACCGTATGGCTTTTTGGCATACATGCGGTGCGAGATGCGTTGTTGAACCCCAAGCGGGTGAAGCTGCGGTTGATCGTGACCAAGAATGCCTGTGACCGTTTGGGCGAGGCTGTTGCCGCAGGGGGCTTGGAGCCTGAAATCTCTGACCCGCGAAAATTCTCGGCACCCATAGATCCGCAGTCCGTGCATCAGGGCGCCGCTCTTGAAGTCAAAGCGCTCGATTGGGGCTCATTGGTAGACGTCGCTGCGGTGCGCGAGGGCGAAGCCCCGGTGATTTTGCTGTTGGACCGGGTGACTGACCCACATAATGTCGGCGCGATTTTGCGTTCGGCTGAGGTCTTCGGCGCCGTGGCGGTGATTGCTCCGCTTCGGCATTCCGCACCCGAAACCGGCGCCTTGGCCAAAACCGCCAGCGGTGCATTGGAACGTCAGCCTTATCTCAGGGTGCAAAACTTGGCCGATACGATGGAGCGTCTCAAGACGATGGGCTATTTCATCTTCGGGTTAGATGGTGAGGCAGAGGCGACACTTGATGCAACTCTTGGGAGCCATGTGGGCCCAACGGCCCTGGTTCTGGGTGCGGAAGGGCCGGGTCTTCGGGATCGCACCAAAGATACCTGTGATGCTCTGGTTAAGATTGATGCGGCAGGTGGCTTTGGGTCGTTGAACGTGTCCAACGCTGCGGCCGTGGGACTATTTGCTGTTACCAATCGCTAGAAGGTGCCCGCGCGGGTGACAGTCCAGCGTTAGCGTCGCGCTTTTTCGTCGATGCCGGATGTGCCGATTCGGCGGGCCAACTCGGCCAGAACATCGTCAAAGGCCACATCGCGGGAGGCCAGCATCACCATCAGGTGATAGACCACATCTGCCGCCTCTGAGATCAAAGCCTGTTTGTCGCCCTTCACCGCTTCGATGATGGCTTCAATTGCCTCTTCCCCAAATTTTCCGGCGCATTTTTCAGGGCCCTCGGCCAAAAGCTGTGCGGTCCAGCTGCTGCTGGGATCTGCCGATTTACGCGCGATGATGGTGTTTTCAAGTTGTTGCAGTGTCATGACATCCTCATAGGAATACCGGCCGCGGCCATATGGGCTTTGGCTTCCTGAATGGTAAAATCACCAAAGTGGAAAATTGATGCGGCGAGCACGGCGCTCGCCCCACCTTTTGTCACGCCTTCCACCAAATGGTTCAAAGTGCCAACACCACCTGAGGCGATCACAGGCACTGATACCGCATCTGAAATGGCGCGGGTGAGGGGTAGGTTGAATCCCGTGCGGGTGCCGTCGCGATCCATGGAGGTCAGGAGAATTTCTCCAGCCCCTTTCGCCACGACGGTGCGGGCAAAATCAATGGCATCAATGCCCGTTGCTCGCCGACCCCCATGGGTGAAAATCTCCCATTTTCCCTCGGCCACGGCTTTGGCATCAATCGCCACAACTATGCATTGGCTGCCAAAATGATTGGCTGATTGTGCGATCACGTCAGGATTTGCCACAGCCGCAGAGTTGAAGCTCACCTTATCAGCCCCCGCCAGAAGCAGGTTGCGCACATCCTCAGGGCTGCGCACGCCACCGCCAACGGTCAGTGGCATGAAGCATTTCTCCGCAGTGCGGCGGGCCAGATCAAACAGGGTTCCACGGTTCTCATGGGTGGCTTTAATGTCTAGAAAGCATAGCTCATCAGCCCCGGCCGCGTCATAGGCTCTAGCGGCTTCCACTGGATCACCGGCATCCACCAAATCCACAAAATTAACGCCTTTGACCACACGGCCTTCGGCAACATCCAAGCAGGGGATTATTCGGGTTTTCAGCATCTGGATGCTCCAAGCGGTGCGGGTCTCAATCTCATTTTAATGCGGCAAGTGCATCTGCCAATTCAATGGCGCCGTCATAGAGCGCCCGGCCCGAAATCGCACCTGATATAACGCCGGTGGATTTCAACTCGTGGAGGTCTTGCATGGATGAAATCCCACCTGAGGCAATCACAGGTATTTTCACGGCCCGTGCGAGGGCCTCAGTGGCAGCAACATTTGGACCACCCATAGCGCCATCACGGTTGATGTCGGTGTAAATTATGGCCGCAATACCATCATCTTCAAACTGTTTTGCCAAATCTGTGACCATGATCTCTGTTTTTGTGGCCCAGCCGCGCGTGGCGACCCGACCTTCGCGGGCGTCCAGACCCACCGCGATTTTGCCCGGAAATGCACGTGCGGCCTCCCGCACCAAAGCGGGGTTTTCAACCGCAACAGTACCTAAAATAATCCGCGACAAGCCGCGACTAACCCAAGCCTCAATTGTTACCATATCGCGAATACCACCTCCGAGCTGGCAGGGGACAGAGACGTTGTCGAGAATCTCTTTTACGGTATCGCCATTCACCGGAGCCCCGGCAAAGGCACCGTTGAGGTCGACGAGATGAATCCATTCGCAGCCTGCGTGCTCAAAGGCCAAGGCCTGAGCGGCGGGATGGTCATGAAAAACAGTCACTTTGTCCATTTCACCTTTGTAAAGGCGCACAGCTTGTCCGTCTTTCAGATCAATTGCAGGGTAAAGGATCATATGGACCTCACTTTGACTGGGTTTACGCGGTCCTATGCCATGCTTAGCCCTGAGATGCAAAGCCACCTTAAGTCAAGCTTGATTGAAACGGCCACTTTGGGGAAGGTTATCTGTGTTCACGGTTACGATACGATCACAGGGCGAAAAAAATGAGGAAAGTAACAACAATTTTTGCAGTCTTGGCGCTGAGTGTAACGGGTGCATTGGCAGCCGATCCGGCGATTGGAATGTGGAAATCTGAACGTGTGGAGACGGGCGGATACATCCATGTTAAAATAGCGAAATGCGGCGCCAACCTATGTGGTGAGATCAAAGATGTGGTCGGAAACGACAATCGCACCATCATTGGCCGTGATATCATTCTGGGCATGCAGATTAAGGGCAACGGCAAATATGCCGGAGGCACCATCTGGGCGCCGGACACCGACAAAATTTATAGCTCTAAAATGCCCCTAACAGGCGACGCCTTATTGGTTAAGGGGGTGATCGCAGTGTTTTTTTGTGCGGAGTCAAAATTGGACGCGCTTGCAATAATCTATGGCCGCCAGTTTAAGAAATTTGAGATCAGCCGCAGCCCCGTGCGTTGGCTTTTTTCAGGGTGAAATTGGGTACCGATGCGCGTGCCGCTGCTGACAATTGCGGTGATCTCACCCGCGTAATCCACATGGGCCAAACGTTCTGCGGGTTGCTCCACCTCAAATTGGTAGGAGTGCACAAAATATGCGTGATCGCCGGTCTTTAAACCTGCAAGCACAGGGTGATTTGAGGTGATCACCAAATCATTCCAGCCCATGTGAGGGACTTTGAACTTTGGATTTGCTGGTTGAATAGGGCGAATATTGCCCGCCACCCAGTCTAGCCCTGGCGTGGTTCCATATTCATAGCCAAAACTCGCCATCATCTGCATTCCGACGCAAATGCCCAAGAAGGGTTTGCCTTGACCCTCGACTGCCTCCAGCAAGGCTTCAAACAGCCCCACCTTGTCGGTGAGCGCTGTTTTGCAGGCAGGAAACGCACCATCACCGGGCAGAACGATGCGATCTGCCTTGCGCAGCACATCGGGGTCTTTGGTGACAATGATCTCTTCATTCGAAAAATCTACGGCCATGCGCTCAAACGCTTTTTGCGCTGAGTGCAGGTTACCGCTATCGTAGTCTATTAGGGCTGTGAGCATTGGGTTAGAGCTTGCCTTTGGTCGATGGGATGGCATCCGATTTGCGTGGATCCGTTTCCAGCGCATCGCGCAGGGCGCGTGCGACAGATTTGAAAGTGGCTTCGGCAATGTGGTGGCTGTTGAGCCCGTGCAATTGGTCGACGTGAAGGGTGATGCCGCCATGGGTCGATAAGGCTTGGAAAAACTCACGCACCAATTCTGTATCAAAACTCCCGATCTTTTGCGTTGGAAGATCAACATTCCATACAAGGAATGGCCGCCCTGAAAGATCCAAAGCGCAGCGCACCAAAGCGTCATCCATCGCAAGTAGACAATCACCGTAGCGGCGGATGCCACGTTTGTCGCCCATAGCTTGGCTGAGAGCTTGCCCTAAAGCGATCCCCACATCTTCAACAGTGTGGTGATCGTCAATGTGTAAATCCCCGTCACAGCGCACTGTCATATCCATCAAGGCATGGCGGGCCAATTGGTCCAGCATATGATCAAAAAAGCCAACGCCAGTTTTATTGTCGTATTGGCCAGTGCCGTCGAGATTCAAGTCCACAGTGATTTTCGTCTCTGCGGTGTCGCGTGTAATTTGGATTTTGCGCATGTGGTGCCCTTTCCGTTCTGTGGCCTTATAGGCGGCTGTGGCGCTGTTGAGAAGAGCCAAGAACAAGGGGCTGCAAACTGGAAGTTGTGGACCCTCAAAATTTGCGAAAAAAAAGGGCGGTACCTGAAGGTACCGCCAGTTTATGCTTCGATTTCGGGAGGAAATTTTAGCTAAGGCATAAGTAGCGCAGAATGCCGCTGTGCAGCAACGCATAATGCTGCAACCCCGCTATGTGCTAAGTGCATGAGTTCAAATTAAAAATAAGGCAAGGGGAGCTATTCCGGCGTCCCATATTCCACCGTTTGCAAAACGGTGCGGAGTTTTGTTTGCCATGGCAGCATGGTGGTGTCAGAGATGACAATTTCCTACAAAAAAAGCCCGCACGATGCGCAGGCTTCTTTGGACTAACTGGAGCGGGCGAAGAGATTCGAACTCTCGACCCTAACCTTGGCAAGGTTATGCTCTACCCCTGAGCTACGCCCGCTTCCGTTAGTGACGCTGAAATAGCCCCAGAGTCTTTTCCCCGCAAGGGGTAAAAGACCTTAATTAGCAGTTTATTTTTCAAATTTTGTTTGCGGTTGTTTTAGACGGTCGCATTGGAGCTTGAAGGATCATGAGGCTAAGTCAAATTCCACTGGCCCGCTTGGTAGATCCACATCTACGTGATGCAGCACGGGGGACGTGGGATCCAACAGCAATACGCCATATCCGCCCGGCTCAGCCACCGACAAGCTCGATGCCCCCTTGCCAAGGATCATAGGCATCTGGTGGCAGGGGCTCTTAATCATCGCATGTGCCACGCCTTTGAAGATGCTGAATATGATCCGATGAATATGTCCGTTGATTACCATCTGGCAACGACTAGAGCCCGCGATCATCTCAGCCACTGCAAGACCATTGCTGAGCTTGATTTCATCCATACCCTCAAAACCTGAGGCCAGCATATGGTGATGCGCCAATACAATTATCGGCCCTTGGCCAGCCTCAAGCTGTGCCTGCAACCAGCTTAAACGCGCCGGGCACATCAGTCCGCTATGCTTGTTGGGGGCATTCTCGTCCATTGTGTCAAGATATAGGATACGGGTTGCGCCAAAATCTTGGTGGCCCTGTTGAAATGCGGCGCTGTGCTCGGGGAAGACCTGCGCAAAGGGGCCGCGGCGGTCATGGTTACCCAGCATTAAGGTCACTGGAAAGGGCTGCGCACTGAGTATTTCTCGCAAAATCTCATACTCTACCTGTGTGCCATAGTGGGTCAAATCGCCCAGTAAAAACAGATGGCTGGCGTCCTCATGGTGCCGAGCGGCGTGGTCTAAACATCGCCGGAAGCGGGACTGTGGGTCTAGGCCCACAATGTCTGTGCCAGACACGGTGATGTGTATGTCCGACATCAATAGGATTTTTGAGGTCATAGTGCGGTATCCGACTCAGGTCTCACTGCGTTAGATATATTTTTAGCCGTTTCGAAATGCTACAGAAAACGGCGCTGAGGATCTTATTGCAACTCAACCAGTAAGTCTTTGGCATCGATCTGTGCTCCGGGCACCACATGCATGGCTTTGATTGTCGCATCACGTTCTGCATGTATGCCGGTTTCCATCTTCATGGCTTCAATGGTGAGCAGTAAATCCCCTTCACGGACTGTTGTGCCGACGGTTGCGGCAACACTGGTCACAACGCCAGGCATGGGCGCTCCGATATGGTCGGGATTGCCCAATTCAGCTTTTGGTCGCGCGGCGGTTGCGGATTTGACCTTGCGGTTTGGCACACGGATAACCCGCGGCTGACCGTTCAGCTCAAAAAACACCCGCGCATCGCCTTCCGCATTAGTTTCACTAACTGCTTGCAGCAATATCTCTAAGGTTTTACCTGGATCAATCTCTGCGGTGATTTCTTCGCCTGGCTGCATACCGTAAAAGAAGGTTTTGGTCGGTAAAGTGCGCACTGGGCCATAAATTTTATGACGGCCCATGTAGTCCAAGAACACTTTTGGATACATCAAATAGCCATTGAGATCTTCATCATCCACAACTTTGCCATCCAACAGTCCGCTCAATTCTGCGCGCAATGCGTCGAAATCTGCTGCAGGCATGGCTTTGCCGGGGCGTTCGGTGGAGGCTGTTTGGCCTTTGAGCACTTTCGTTGTGAGATCTGATGGAAAGCCACCGGGAGGTTGGCCCAAATTGCCGCGCAGCATGTCCACGACACTTTCAGGGAAGGACAAATCCACAGTGGGATTTTCAACTTGTGCGCGGGTCAGCCCTTGAGATACCATCATCAAGGCCATATCGCCCACAACTTTAGAGCTTGGCGTCACCTTTACGATATCGCCAAACATTTGGTTCACATCCGCATAGGTTTGCGCCACTTCGGCCCAACGTTCTTCCAAACCCAAAGACCGCGCTTGGGCTTTGAGATTGGTGAACTGCCCGCCGGGCATTTCATGCAGGTAAACTTCGGAGGCTGGAGCCTGAAGCCCACTCTCAAAGGCCGCATATTGCGCGCGCACGCTTTCCCAATAGCTGCTCACGCGTCGGATTTCGCCGATGTCGAGACCTGTGTCGCGTTTTGTATGGGCCAGAGCTTCAACAATGGAGCCCAAAGTTGGCTGTGACGTGCCGCCTGAGAAGGCGTCCATCGCCGCATCGACCGCATCAACGCCTGCGTCAGACGCCGCCAGCACCGTGGCGCCGGAAATCCCTGAGGTGTCGTGGGTGTGAAAGTGGATGGGCAGGCCAACCTCTTGCTTCAATGCGCCGATCAGCGCCTTGGCAGCGGTCGGTTTAAGGAGGCCAGCCATATCTTTGAGGCCCAATATATGTGCGCCCGCAGCTTCCAGCTCTTTGGCCATGGCCACATAGTATTTCAGGTCATATTTGGCGCGGTTTGGATTTAGGATATCACCGGTGTAGCAAATTGTGCCTTCGCACACCTTATTAGCCTCGATCACCGCATCCATGGCCACGCGCATATTCTCGACCCAGTTCAGGCTGTCAAACACCCGAAACACATCCACACCGGTCTCTGCAGCTTGGCGGACGAAAAATTGCACCACATTGTCAGGGTAGTTGGTATAGCCCACCCCATTACTGGCGCGCAGCAACATTTGCGTCATCACATTCGGCATGGATTTGCGCAGATCACGCAGCCTTTGCCACGGGCATTCCTGCAAAAAACGATAGGCCACATCAAAGGTCGCACCGCCCCAACATTCCACGGAAAACAGGTCAGACAGATTGGCAGCATAGGTGGGGGCAATCTTGACCATATCATGGCTGCGCATCCGGGTGGCCAAGAGCGACTGATGTCCGTCACGCATCGTAGTATCGGTGATCAGCAGATGTTTTTGGGCCTTCATCCAATCGGCCAGACCCTGCGGCCCTCGGGCGTCTAGAATGTTTTTGGTGCCCTTTGGCAGGGTCAAATTGTCCAGCATCGACATCGGCGCCTTAGGGCTCTTGAGGTCCTGGGCAGGGCTTCGTCGGCCTTCGGTCTCAGGATGTCCGTTGACTGTGATATCTGCGATATAGGTCAGGATTTTGGTGGCACGATCGCGGCGTTGGCTGAATTTGAACAGCTCCGGCGTCGCGTCAATAAAGCTGGTGGTATATTCATAGTTCAAAAAGGTCGGATGCTTGAGCAGATTTTCCACAAAGGCGATATTTGTGCTCACGCCCCGGATGCGAAATTCGCGTAGGGCGCGGTCCATCCGAGCAATCGCGGCCTCAGGTGTGGGGGCCCAAGCTGTGACCTTTTCCAAGAGACTGTCATAATAACGTGTAATTACCGCGCCAGAATAAGCGGTGCCGCCGTCCAGCCGAATGCCCATTCCAGTCGCTCCGCGATAGGCCGTGATGCGGCCATAATCTGGGATGAAATTGTTTGAGGGGTCCTCGGTGGTCACCCGACATTGAATGGCATGGCCGTCGAGCTTTACATCTTCCTGACTGTTGGTGCCGGTGGCCTCGATTAGGCTTTTGCCCTCAGCAATCAGGATTTGAGCCCGCACGATGTCGATGCCGGTGACTTCTTCTGTCACCGTATGCTCAACCTGAACCCTTGGGTTCACTTCGATAAAATAGAACTCTTCGTTGTCCATATCCATCAGGAATTCGACTGTGCCGGCGCATTCATAATTCACATGGGCACAGATTTTTTTGCCCAAAGCGCAGATCCGCGCCCGTTGCTCATCTGACAAATAAGGGGCTGGAGCACGCTCAACAACTTTTTGATTGCGGCGCTGCACCGAGCAATCGCGCTCATAAAGATGATAGATAGATCCAAATTTGTCGCCCAGTACCTGGACTTCAACATGGCGGGCGCGTTGGATCATGCGCTCAAGATAGCCTTCGCTGTTGCCAAATGCGGCTTCAGCTTCGCGACGACCTTCGAGCACTTTCTCTTCAATTTCATCCTCCGAATAGATTGGACGCATGCCGCGGCCACCGCCGCCCCAGCTGGCTTTGAGCATCAAAGGATATCCAACTGCTGCGGCTTGTGCCTTGATCTGTGCCATATCCTCCCCCAACACTTCGGTCGCGGGGATCACGGGCACGCCCGCCTCAATGGCCACGCGGCGCGCACTGGCTTTGTCCCCCAGTTGGCGCATGGTTTGCGCTTTGGGGCCGATAAAGGCGATACCGGCTTCGGTGCAGGCATCGACGAAGTCAGGGTTTTCGGACAACAGCCCATAACCAGGATGGATGGCGTCGGCCCCGCAGGCCTTGGCCACGCGCAAAATTCCTTCGATGCTAAGGTACGCTGCAACTGGGCCGAGGCCCTCACCAATTTTATAAGCTTCATCTGCTTTGAAACGATGGAGGCCGAGTTTGTCTTCTTCCGCATAAACTGCAACGGTGCGCTTGCCCAATTCATTGGCCGCACGCATTACCCTAATGGCGATTTCACCACGGTTGGCAATTAAGATTTTTTGGAAATCTGTCATACTTTAGCCTTCGTTATTTTGCAGTTGCAGCATTTAACGTTAGATTCGCTGAGGTTTCAATGCATGTCTGGATTTTATGCAGGATAATGCACATAGTGGCCGGTGCGCACCTGCGCATGTCCCTTCTGAGCCGATTATGGCAGTATTATCATTAAATATCAGTTTTTATGTATTAAATTTTGCAATTCATTCAGTTTTGTAGCAGCAATTTGGATCATATTAGAGGTCAAATCATCCACCAACATATCATATAAATGTTTAGGCCCTTGGCCGCCAATCGCCCCTAAAGCATAGTGCCAAGCCCGGCCTATCATCACAAAATCTGCGCCTAAAGCGAGCGCACGCAGCATATCAAGTCCACCTTCAATGCCACTGTCAAAAATCAACGGCAAGTTTGTGGCTGCGCGAACGGCTGGTAGCATATCAATCGCGCCGGGACTGCCAGCAAATTGACGGCCTGCATGGTTTGACACCCAAGCCGCATCAATACCCAAGCCTTCGAGTGGGACCGCATCGTCAGGGCACATCACACCTTTAACAATCAACGGACCGTCCCAATTGTCGCGCAGAATTTTGACGTATTCATGATCCGGTGCGGTGCGCAGCAGATATCCCACATGGTTGTTGGAGGGCAGTGAGCCCATGCTTTCCATTACAGCCTTGCCGTAAGACTCAATCATCTTCATGCGTGGTTTGCCGTTGAGGGCTGTACGTAGGGCCCATTCCGGACAACGCGCCACCTGTGCCAAAATACGCGGCGTTAGGCGCGGAGGTTGCACCAAACCGCCGCGAATTTGCCGCTCGCGCCGCGATTGGGCTGGGACGTCTATCGTGACCACAAGGGTGGTGAAACCAGCATTTTTAACCCGCTTGAGCATATCATTGCGGATAGCTTCATCGCGCGGTGGATACATTTGAAACCACCCCATATCGCCCAAATGAGGTGCCACATCTTCGGGCGTCGTGGTGGCCACCGTTGACATAGCATAGGGAATTTTTGCTTCAGAGGCAAAGCTGGCCAAAGCTTTTTCAGCGCCGGGCCACATCAGGCCAGACATCCCCACAGGCGCAATGCCAAAGGGGGCGGAATAGGTTTGACCTAAGAAGTTTGTGGTTAATTCCGGGACAATTTCCCCGCGCAAGCCGCGCGGCACAAAATGCACAGCGTCCAACGCCGAACGGTTGCGGTGCAAGGTACTTTCATCGCCAGTCCCACTGTCAAGATATTCCCAAGCAAAATGCGGAATCCGTTTGCGCGCCTTAGAGCGCAGGTCTGAGATGGCGGGGTATTTTGAATTTAGATCCATATGCAAGCGCTTACATCATTCGAATTGCGAGTTTAAGCCTAAAATTTAGCTGGGTTTACATTTTTGTTAAAACATAAGAACACAACGCGAACAATTCTTTCACTTATGATCGATTAGAGTTATGTTGGTTGCATGAGCAGTTTTGATGAATCAGATGCCTTTGAGGCCGCCACATCCCCTAGCTTGAGCCAAATGGCCATGGCTGCCCGCCCAACGCCTTATATGGAGGGGTTGAACCCTGCGCAGCGCGCGGCTGTGGAGCAATTGGATGGGCCGGTTCTGATGCTCGCCGGGGCGGGCACTGGTAAGACCAAGGCTTTGACCACCCGCATCGCGCATTTGCTCAACACTGGCACAGCGCGCCCCAATGAGATTCTTTCGGTGACTTTTACGAATAAAGCCGCCCGAGAGATGAAAAACCGGGTTGGCAATTTGATTGGACAGGTTGAAGGCATGCCATGGATGGGCACGTTTCACTCCATTTGTGTGAAAATCTTGCGCCGGCACGCGGAATTGGCAGGCCTGAAAAGCAATTTCACCATTTTAGATACCGATGACCATCTGCGTCTGATGAAGCAATTGATCGCAGCCACGCAGATTGACGACAAGCGATGGCCGGCGCGACAGCTGGCGGGGGTTATTGACGGTTGGAAAAACCGGGCTTGGAAGCCGGAGCAAGTGCCTGCATCCGAAGCAGGGGCTTTTGACCATAAGGGCATCGAGCTTTATCGGCAGTATCAACACCGCCTGCGAGAGCTGAACGCCGCAGATTTTGGTGATTTGCTGCTTCATGTGGTGACAATTTTCCAAACCCATTCCGAGGTTTTGGTCCAATACCAGAGGTTTTTCCGTTATATTCTGGTGGATGAGTATCAAGATACCAATGTTGCACAGTATCTTTGGTTGCGGCTGTTGGCGCAGGGGCATCAAAATATTTGCTGTGTCGGTGATGATGATCAATCTATTTACGGATGGCGCGGTGCTGAGGTTGGCAACATCTTACGGTTTGAAAAAGATTTTCCCGGTGCGCACGTGGTACGTTTGGAGCAAAATTACCGCTCAACCCCGCATATCCTAGGGGCGGCCAGTGGCATTATTGATGGTAATAAAGGCCGTCTGGGGAAAACGCTTTGGACCGAAAAGCCCGAAGGTGAAAAAATCCGCCTGATTGGCCATTGGGACGGTGAAGAAGAGGCGCGTTGGATCGGCGAAGAGGTTGAAGCGGCACAACGTGGCACAAGGGGCCAAGATCCCTATGATCTTGAAGGCATGGCTATTTTGGTGCGAGCCTCGCATCAGATGCGTGCTTTTGAGGATCGCTTTTTGACCATTGGCTTGCCCTATCGTGTAATTGGTGGCCCTCGATTTTATGAACGGATGGAGATCCGGGATGCGATGGCCTATTTCCGTTTGGCGATCAGTACGGACGATGATCTGGCCTTTGAGCGCGTTGTAAACACGCCCAAACGTGGGCTGGGTGATAAGGCGGAGCAGAAAATCCAAATGGCAGCGCGGGGCAATGGCGTGTCTTTGGTGGAAGGCGCGCGGATATTGTTGGACACCAATGGGTTGGGTGGCAAGGGCGCGGTTGAACTAGCACGGTTAATTGACGGCATTGATCGCTGGAATGCGCAGATCCGGGTTGAGGCTGCAACCCATGTGGAACTGGCCGAAATCATCTTGGATGAAAGTGGCTATACCGAACATTGGCAAAATGACAAAACGCCGGAGGCGCCGGGGCGTCTAGAAAATCTTAAGGAGCTGGTCAAGGCTTTGGAAGTATTTGAAAATTTGCAAGGGTTTTTGGAGCATGTCAGCTTGATCATGGACAATGAAAAGCAATCCGACGGGGCAAAAATTTCGATCATGACGCTGCATGCAGCCAAGGGTTTGGAATTCCCGATTGTCTTTCTGCCCGGTTGGGAGGATGGCTTGTTTCCCTCGCAACGCTCAATGGATGAAAGCGGATTGAAGGGGCTCGAGGAAGAACGCCGATTGGCTTATGTGGGCATCACCCGGGCAGAAGAGGTCTGCACCATTTCGTTTGCGGCCAATCGTAGGGTCTATGGTCAGTGGCAATCTGCCTTGCCGAGCCGCTTCATTGATGAGCTCCCGGCGGAGCATGTGGATGTGCTCACCCCACCGGGGCTTTATGGCGGTGGATATGGCGCTGCGGGCATGGCAGCAAATGCCAGCCCGGTCACACAAAGCATGGTTGGTAGTGACATCTTTGAACGCGCCAGCAAAGCTGATGTATATAATTCGCCCGGCTGGAAGCGGCTGCAGGAGCGCAGCGCCCAACGCGGCATGCGCCAGCTCTCGCAATCGAAACATATGACCATCGATTTGACTGCTGTATCGACATTCTCGCTTGGAGATCGGGTCTTTCACCAAAAGTTTGGGTACGGAGAAGTGCTCAGTATTGAGGGCGATAAGCTGGATATTGAGTTTGATAAGGCCGGCTCAAAGAAAGTGGTCGCGCAATATATCCAAAGCGCGGACTCGGTGGATGACGTGCCGTTTTAAATTGACCCGCCGATAGGGCTGGCAGGCTTTTGCTTGCTTGAACGGGTTTGTCAGGTCAGGGTGTTGTCAACAAAAAGGCTCGCTCCATGATCCAAAATGAAGACCCTGTTATCGCCAACTCTCTATGGTCGGCCACCGCCAACCCAACCCCAGACTGCCCTGAACTTCGAGCGACGGTTGAGGCGGATGTGGCCATCATTGGAGCTGGTTTCACTGGCCTCTCTGCGGCTTTGTATTTGGCGAAATTGGGTCAACGGGTTGTGGTGCTGGAGGCGTACACACCGGGTTGGGGAGCCTCTGGGCGCAACGGCGGGCAAGTTAATCCAGGTCTGATTGAAAACCCTGAACACGCAATTGCAAAATTTGGCCCACAAATGGGCCAACGCATGATTAAGATGTCGGGGGATGCGGCTAAATTGGTGTTTGATCTGATCGCCCAGCATGAGATTCAGTGTGATGCGCGCCCGGTGGGCTGGTTGAGGGCTGCTCATAATCCCGCGGGCCTCCGGAATTTGGAGCAAAAAGCCCGGCAGTGGGAGGCGCATGGCGCGATCATGCAGCGCCTCAATGCCACTGAAATTGCGCAGCTGATGGGGAGTGAGGCCTATATCGGTGGCTTTCTGGACCCTCGTGGTGGTAATATTCATCCTTTGAATTACGCCCTCGGTTTGGCCGATGCGGCATTGGCTGCTGGCGCGCAGATTTATGGCCAATCGAAGGTGCAGACGGTGACACAGGACGGGGATGTGCATCTGCTGACCACTGCGCGCGGCAGTTTGTGTGCTCGCAAGGTTTTGGTCTGCACCAACGGCTATACTGGGGATTTGATCCCGGGCTTGCGGCAAACGGTGGTGCCAATTCAATCGGTGCAAGTGGCTAGCGCTCCGCTGTCTGACAACCTACGCGCAACGATCTTACCGGGATTGCATGCGCCCACCGATACCCGGCGGCTGCTCTCTTATTTTCGCACCGATGCGGCGGGGCGCTTTATCATGGGGGCCCGTGGCGCCTATACGCCCGGCGCCACCCGCGCACGGCTTGCGCATGCCCGAGCGGCGAGTGCACAACTGTTTCCACAGCTGGCGGATGTGAAATGGGAGTATGAATGGGGCGGATATATCGCCGCGACCGCAGATCACTATCCCCATCTGCATGATTTAGGCAACGGCATCGTGGCAGGGCTTGGATACAATGGGCGCGGGGTTGCTTTGGCCACAGCTATGGGGAAGGTTTTGGCCGATTGGGCCAGTGGCATGCCATCGCGGGATCTCGTTCTTCCAGTCAGCGCATTGCGAAAAATGCCCTTTCATAGCCTGCATCGGCTCGGGGTCGAGGCCACAGTGGCTCGTTACAAATTAATGGACAATATGGGACTGTAACCGATGGTAAATCTGAACAAATAAACTCGAAACTTGATCGAAGGCCTTGCTGCCTTGATCGTGATCGACATTCAAGCCAGTACATTCATTGATGACAGCGCCGTGCGTTCGATTGATAATATGGCGGGTTATAAAGACCGTATGCTGAAGGCGCGTAGTGCCATTGATGCTGCGCGTGTCGCAGATATTCCTGTGGTGTTTATTCGAGAGGCACATCATTTTTCGTTGGTCGACTTTGGCCGCGAGTTGGGTGGGGACGAAGATATCCATTACCCCGAAGACAATCCAAAAACCGCAATTGCGGTTGAAGAAATCGAATTTTTACCCAATGATTGTCTGATCCGAAAACGCCGCTATTCCGCATTCCTCGGCACTAATTTTGAAACCCTGGTCAAAGGGTTTGGGGTCAACACGTTGATTATAGTCGGTGGGCTGACAGATATTTGTGCTCACTACACCTTTGTTGACAGCCATCAGAGCGATTATTTCTGCCGGGTGATTGATGGCTGTGTCGGCGGCTCAAGCCTAGCCGTACATGATGTCTCGCTTGCAGCAATGGAGTACTTGCAAACTAGCGCGATCCGCATCTTAGATGAAGTTCTGTTAGCGATGGCTAAGGCTTAATTTACCGATTTGGCCGTAAGACCTTCCAGAGACGGCCATCAATAATTGCTAGCCCCAAGGCGATGAGCGTAAAGCCCATTAGGGCGGCGGCCTGCAAGTACTCATTCAAAAATGCAACACCCAACCCAATGGCAATCGGTGGGATCAACAAGGTGACCAACATCAGATTGCCAGAGCCCGCACGTTTGAGGATGTTGAAATAAAGCAGATAGGGCATAGAGGTGCAGAGGACCGCAAGTGCCACAAGCGCAGCCCATGTACTTGGCATCAGCGCAAAGCTGGGTGGGCCATCAAGCCAAAGAACGGTTGGCATCATAAGGAGGCTACTGCCCATAAGCATGCCCAAGGCGTTCATCTCTGGCGCTTGACCCACCAGGCGTAACTTGGCCCAAACACCGGCCAGAGAATACGACAGGCCCGCCAGCAAAACCGCAAGTTGCGCCAAGCTGCGAATATCAAAGCTGCGCAGGGCATCTAGTCCAATGGTGAGTGCCACGCCTGAAAACCCAATCGTGACACCGATAAGTTTTGGGGGTGTAAGCCGCTCGTCACGCAGCAATAGACCGGCCACAATCACGCCGGTGACTCCTGTCGCACCGTTCAGAATGCTGGCCAACCCAGATGTAATTTGAGTTTGGCCCCAAAATATTAGAGAAAAGGGAATCGCATTGTTGAGCGCACCCATCACCAGATAAGCGCCCCATATCTTCGCGCTGCGTGGGAGCGTCACGCCTTTGAACCACACAAACAGAGCTAGGGCGGGCAGGGCCCCCACCACGCGAAACAGGGCGATGGTGATCGGTGGCACCTCTTTCATTGCCACTGCAGCCAAAAAGAACGAACCGCCCCAAATCAGCGCAAGCAACGCCAGAAGTATAGCGCTTGTGAGGTCAATTTTGGGGGTCATTTGCACCTTAATAAAGGGTTAGAATCGGATAAAGTGACAAGACCAACAGGCCCGCCATGCTCCAATTGAACCCACGAAGGCGCGCAGGGGTGGTCAAAAACCGTTTCATCTGCACTCCAAGAAGCAACCAAATGCTGATGGACGGTAGATTGATTGCGCCAAATATTAAGGAAACCACAATTACGTAGTAGCTGGTGGTTGGCTGGGGCGTGTAGACCGTGATGGCGGCGAGCGCCATAGTCCAAGCCTTTGGGTTGACCCATTGAAAGGCAGCAGCCTGCAGGAATGTGATGGGAGTTCCAGCTGCGTCTGTTTCATCCATCTTTGGTGCCGCTGTGGCAATTTTATAGGCCAAATACAACAGATAGGTGACCGAAGCCACTGTTAGCACTGTATGGGCGAGGGGATAGGTTTGAAATAACTGAGCCGCCCCCAACCCGATTATAATAATCATAAAGGTAAAGCCCAAAACGATGCCCACAGCATGGGGCAAGGCTCGGCGCGCGCCAAAGTTGGCTCCGGCTGCCATGAGCATTAGGTTATTGGGGCCCGGTGTTATGGAGGACACCAAGCAAAACAGCATAAAGCCGGAGAGGAGCGTATACGTCATTGACCAGATCCGTGCCACCAGTTGAAGCAAATTACAATGATTTAGATCATCGGGTGCATAGGATGTACCGGGCTGAAGGTGCACTCAAGCTGCGAATTGTAGGTCTTAGACATAAAAAAAGGCGACGTCAGGGAGGAGAGACGTCGCCGTTCGTTCAGAGACTTCTGGGAGGAGAGTCTATTCTGAAACTTTAAATTATTTGCCGTAGGCCGCTTCGAAAGCGATGCTTTTGATCGCTGAGCGGTGAATGCCAAGGTCAGCCAACTCGCGTCCGGACAGGAACGTCAATTCTGACACTGTGGCGCGGTAAACGGAGCGTTTTGCCATTTGATCACGCAGAGTGTTGAAGCGGTCCGCAAACACTGCGCGCAGGGAGTGGATTGGTACACTGAAATCTGATACTGTTGTCATCGTTTTATCCTCTTACTCAGCCATATTGCTGATGATCCTAATTTGACGTTAATGCTGCGTTTGCACAACGCATGATTTCGAATTGCCGCCATGCAGCATTTGCATGGCTCCAAAATCCTAACGTTTCTCTAGGCTTGCATCGGTGGCATAGGGGAGGCATAGCAGCGAAAACACTTGGGGAGGCAAAAAATGTCCATTGTTCGTTCTGATATCTTGGCCGCGTTGGCGCGCTTACAATTGCCGGATGGTGGCGACCTTGTCAGCCGTGATTTTATCCGGGCTGTTACCATCGATGGCGGTACTGTGCGCTTTGTCATTGAGGCCCCCAATCCAGATGTGGCGCGCAAACTTGCTGATATTCGTGGCGCGGCTGAGCAGATTGTTTTGCAACTTGATGGTATAAAATCTGTCACGGCCGTGGTCACCGCTCATGAAGACAAAGCCCCGCCACCCAATCTTAAAATTGGTGGCCACCCCAAGCCCCAAGAAGGACCAACCAAGTTGCCGGGTGTGGACCGCATTTTGGCAATTGCCTCAGGCAAAGGCGGCGTTGGTAAATCTACGGTGTCGTCAAATCTCGCTGTTGCCTTGGCCAAACAGGGCCGGCGCGTGGGCCTGTTGGATGCCGATATCTATGGTCCAAGTCAGCCACGTATGATGGGCGTAAGTAAACGCCCTGCCAGTCCTGACGGTAAAATCATTATTCCTTTGCAGGCCCATGGCGTCACCATGATGTCGATTGGCCTTATGGTTGATCCAGACAAAGCTGTTGTCTGGCGCGGGCCGATGTTGATGGGCGCTTTGCAGCAGATGCTCAATCAAGTGCAATGGGGTGAATTAGATATTTTGATCATCGATCTGCCACCAGGCACCGGAGATGTGCAGTTGACATTGTGTCAAAAAACCGAACTCACAGGGGCGATTGTTGTCTCGACGCCGCAGGATGTGGCGCTTTTGGATGCACGCAAAGCCTTGGACATGTTCTCGACTTTGCACACACCTGTGCTGGGCATGATTGAGAATATGAGCCAATATATATGCCCTGAATGTGGCCATGAGGCCCATATCTTTGGCCATGGCGGTGTTGAGCTGGAGGCGAAGAAATTGGGAATACCTTTCTTGGGCTCCTTGCCGTTGGACCTTTCAGTGCGTTTGGCCGGCGACAGTGGTACGCCAGTTGCCATGGCTGATGGGCCAGTCGCACAGGCCTATGCCGATTTGGCAGCGGGTCTCATTGCCTCGGATATCGCGTAAATAGCTCATTTTTGTCCGTGCTGGGAATATGTGGGAAAGGGGTTGAATTTGTCCAAATTCCTTTGGAGATTCGGGCTTTTTATTCATTCGGCCCGTCTTTATTTTCTGGTAAAATTCAAAAAATAAGTGAAATTTATAATTTATTTGAAAAAAAATGGGAAAATGTGAGTTCTGTTGCTGACCACAATATGTAGTAGTACATTTTGGATATTTTACTATATGGGTTCACTTTTACCCGAAATATATGATTTCTTAGCAGTACTTTAAATTTAAATTCTGGTATTTCCCAAAATTTACTATTGATTACCATGAATTCCCATGTCATCCATAATTTACGGAAGCGGTCAAAAGATCAAAGCCCCATTTAGAAGGGCAAAGGCGAGTGCAGGTTACATACAGGCATCCGCTTCCCAGAACGAAGAGATCCGGCGCGTTAGCGAGCAGACATCCCCCCAGGTGGCACGCGCAGCTGGACATCCCGCAAGGGAAAATGTCGGCGGATTGAACAACAGCAGCAGTTCAATCCGCCGTTTTTATTTCCGGGGCAGGGTCCCTGAGCAAAGAGTGAGGCAGGCCCCAGTGCCACGCAGGTTTAGAGGCGAAAGCCATCATAAGGTAGACAATAAGGGCAGGGTCTCAATCCCAGCCCTATTCCGCCGTGTGTTGGAACTAGGTGATCCCAATTACACTGAAGGCCTCAACCCGGAGCTAGTGATTGTCTATGGCGATCATCGCCGCAGCTATCTCGAATGTTATACCATCGATGCCATCAATGAGGTTGACGCAAAGATTGATGCTTTGCCGCGTGGGTCAATGGAGCGCCGCATGTTGCAGCGCATGTTCCACGGCCAATCTTTTCCAACTACAGTTGATGAAACCGGCCGTTTGGTTTTGCCTGCAAAGCTGCGCAAGAAAATTAATCTCGATGCTGAGGCGTTTTTCATTGCCGCCGGTGACACCTTCCAGATTTGGAAAACTGAAACTTACGAAAAAGAAGAGCTGGCCAAGACTGAAGCTTGGTTAGATGACTTGCCTGAGGACTTTGATCCCTTGGCCTATTTGGATAATACGGGGCAGGATTAGACATGCGACACGCTGCTGATGCCACTGCCCCCCACGTCCCCGTCCTCATTGTTCCGCTCATTGCCGCTGCCGCCCCCATCCAAGGCACTTGGATTGATGGTACGTTTGGCGCAGGTGGCTATAGTAAATATCTGTTGGGCGCGGGTGCTGATCAGGTGATCGGAATTGACCGTGATCCGAGCGTGTTTACGATGGCCGAAAGCTGGGCTGGCGCGTTTGGCGATCGGCTGCGTTTGGTGCAAGATACGTTCTCAAATCTGGATCAAGTGACCGAGCAGGCTGATGGCGTTGTGCTGGATATTGGTGTGTCTTCGATGCAGATCGACCAAGCGGATCGTGGCTTTTCATTCCAAAAAGACGGCCCGCTTGATATGCGCATGGGCGATAGTGGCACAACAGCGGCAGAGCTGGTCAACACCGCTACCGCCGAGCAAATCGCTGATATTCTATACAACTACGGTGAAGAGCGCGCCAGCCGGCGTATCGCAAAGATGATTGTGGCACGCCGTGAAGAGGCGCCTTTTGAGCGGACCTTGGAGCTGGCAGGGGTTGTCGAGCGTTGCTTGCCACGCTCAAAGCCCGGCCAATCGCATCCTGCAACCCGGAGCTTCCAAGCGCTGCGCATTGCGGTGAATAGAGAATATGATCAATTGGTTGAAGGCCTATCTGCCGCCGAGCGCGTCTTGCGTCCGGGGGGTGTTTTGGCTGTGGTGACCTTCCATTCTGTTGAAGATCGCATCGTGAAGCGGTTCTTCCAAGCCCGTTCAGGGACCCAAGCCGGTAGCCGTTATGCGCCACTGGTGGAAGATGTTCCAGCCCAGTTTTCGATGTACAGCCGCAAAGCCCTGAAAGCTTCGCCTGAAGAGGTGGAGGTCAATCCACGGTCACGCTCTGCCAAGCTGCGCATTGGTAGGCGAACTGATGCGCCGGCGATGCCTGTGGATGCCAAAAGTCTTGGAGCGCCGCAATTGCCCTACCGGAGGCCTGAATGAAAAATCTCTTCTTAGGGTGTTTGGTTGTAACAGTCATGGGTTTGGCGTTTTGGGGCTACACCGAAAACTATGCCACCAAGGGCAGTTTGGACAAAATTGCGCAGTTGAATGAAGAGATTGGCCTTGCCCATTCACGTCTGCGGGTTCTGAATGCGGAATGGGCCTATTTGAACAGGCCGGAGCGGTTATTGCAGCTGGTAAATGCCAATTTTGACAACCTCCGTTTGTTGCAATTGACCTCTGACCATTTTGCGCGCTTGGAGCAAATCCCTTATCCAGGTCCGGATTTAGGGCCGATTACAGAGCCAATTGAGGTCATGAACCGCGAGACATCGCCATGATCCGCAAACCCCTCCGTCCGCTCGCACGTATATTTTCAGCCAGATCCGCCGGCGAAAACCCGGATTTGATCGAACATGGCAACCGCCGTGAGCGCATCGCGATGCAACACGAGCGGATTTTGCGCAAAACACAACGCCGCTTGATCATGATGGGTGGTATTTTTTTGATCAGCTTCGGTGTAATTGGCGTGCGAATGACGGCTTTGGCGATCTCTGAGCCTAGTGAGCCGAAAGCCCGCGCCACAGCGACGCAAATTCTGGCGAGCCGGGCAGATATCATTGACCGCAACAACCGAGTTTTGGCCACAAATATAGAGACGCATTCGCTTTACGCACATCCGCAACAGGTGGTGGATTCTGTGACGACGGCGCGTCAATTGGCAGAAATATTTCCCGATATTGATGCGGTCAAAATGGAAGCCCGACTGAAAGGCGCGCAAAAATTCTTATGGCTTAAGGGCGCAATCAGCCCTGAAGAAAAACAAGCGGTGCATGATATTGGCAATCCGGGCCTGCTGTTTGGCCCGCGTGAAATGCGTCTCTATCCCAACGGTCAGTTGGCCGGGCATATTTTAGGTGGTACAACCTTTGGTGAGCAAGGGGTCCATTCGGCTGAAGTCTTGGGCATTGCTGGTGTCGAAAGTGCCTTTGACGATTTTTTGCGAGACCCAAAACTTAACGGCCGTCCGCTGCAGCTGTCCATCGACTTGTCGGTACAATCGGCCTTGGAGGAGATTTTATACGGCGGCATGCGGTTGATGAATGCCAAGGGCGCATCAGCTGTTTTGATGCAAGCCAACACCGGCGAGATCCTCGCGATGTCGAGCTTGCCAGATTTTGACCCCAACAATCGGCCACGAGCTTTGACCCAAGGTGATGCGAGTGACAGTCCATTGTTTAACAGGGCTGTGCAGGGGGTCTATGAGTTAGGCTCTGCCTTCAAACCCTTCACCGTGGCGCAAGCTATGGAACTTGGTCTGATTGAAGCTGATACTATGGTCGACACCAAGGGTCCTCTTAAATGGGGTAGGCACTTCATTCGGGACTATAAGAATTATGGCCCTGAATTGAGCGTTGAAAAGATTTTGGTCAAATCGTCCAACATTGGCACGGCGCGTATTTCACTTATGATTGGCTCAGAATTGCAAAAAGCATTTTTGGGCCGCTTGGGGCTTTTAAAAGCCACATCGATTGAGCTGATTGAAGGACCGACTGGCAAGCCACAATACCCTGAGAATTGGTCTGATATTTCAACTATGACAATCTCTTATGGTCATGGCATTTCGACCTCTCCTGTACATTTGGCGGCGGCCTATGCGGCCATGATCAATGGTGGCACTTTGGTTAAGCCTACGTTGCTGAAGCAAACCGCCCCGCCAATCGGTGAACGGATCATATCGCAAAAAGTATCTATGCGGTTGCGCTCCATCTTGCGGCATGTGGTGACCGAGGGGACCGCAAGCTTTGGCGAGGTTCCTGGGTATTCTGTGGCGGGTAAAACCGGCACAGCAGATAAGCCCAATAACCAAGGCGGTTATCACAAAGATAAGGTTTTGGCGACATTTGCCAGCTTCTTTCCAAGTGCGGATCCGAAGTATGTTTTGATCGTGACATTGGATGAGCCAGAAGACCGGGCAGGCTCTGAGCCGCGGCGTACAGCGGGCTGGACGGCTGTGCCTGTAGCGGCAGAGGTGATCCGACGGGTGGCACCACTTTTGGGGCTCGCACCAGAAATTGAAACTTCCCGTCAAAATGGTTTAACCTTGGCCAACGACTAATTTTAGAAAGCGATCCGACCGATGGCGGCCAAGGGTAAAACACTTGCAAATTTGGGTCTGACCACTGCGCAGGCGTCTCATCTTCTGGTTCAGGGCTTGGCGGTTGATAGCCGTGAGGTGCGCCCTGGGTACCTCTTTGCAGCTTTGCCCGGTGCGCGGGTGCATGGTGCTGAATTCGCCGAATATGCCTGCCGCCAGGGCGCCAGTGCGATCCTGACCGATCCGCAAGGCGCCGATTTAATCGCGCGCACACTTCTTGAGCATAAGGCTGATATCTGTGTGGTGGATGATCCACGCCAAGCCTTGGCCGGTGCTGCCGCATTGTTCTTTGGCTCGCAGCCGAAGGTTATGGTGGCTGTGACAGGTACCAATGGCAAAACCTCTGTTTCTACATTTTGCCAGCAGATTTGGACTCAAATAGGGCTGAGCGCGGTGAATATGGGGACCACTGGCGTCGAAGGGGCATGGAGTGCGCCTTTGAACCACACCACCCCTGAGCCAATCACCCTGCACCGAGCTTTGGCTCAGGCCGCAGAGGTGGGAGTGACCCATGCAGCAATGGAGGCCTCGAGCCATGGTTTGGACCAAAAGCGGTTGGACGGTGTCGTACTCAGCGTTGCAGGATTTACCAATTTTACTCAAGATCATCTAGATTATCACGCCACCTTTGACGCCTATTTCGCCGCTAAAGCAGGATTGTTCGATCGTGTTTTGGGTCCTCAGGGTATTGCTGTGATCAATGTGGATGATGCCAAGGCCGCCGATCTGCTTAAAGGCTGTGCCGCGCGCGGGCAAAGCACCATCACGGTGGGGCGCGGGGAGGCGGATTTTCAGATCTTGGGGCAGAAATATGATTCCACTGGCCAAGATATTTTGTTTAGCTGGCAAGGCGATAACCATCAAGTCAGAGTGCCGCTTGTCGGTGGGTTTCAAGGCGAGAACCTGATGCTGGCCGCCGCAATGGTTTTGGCGGCGGGCGGTGAGGCCGAAGAGGTGTTTGCGAGCCTTAAGGCGGTGCGTTCCGTGCGCGGGCGGATGGAGTTGGCTGCCACAAGATCCAATGGCGCTAGCGTTTATGTGGATTATGCCCATACCCCCGATGCGGTTGCCACAGCACTCAGGGCGCTGCGCCCTCATGTGATGGGGCGATTGGTTGTGGTGCTGGGGGCAGGTGGAGATCGTGATCCCGGCAAACGAGTTTTGATGGGCCAAGCGGCGGCTGAATTTGCCGATGTCGTCTTTGTGACCGATGACAACCCTCGCAGCGAAGACCCCGCAGATATCCGTGCGATGGTTGTGGTGGGGGTCGCTGATGCTACGGACGTGGCAGATCGGGCCGAGGCTATTTTGCGCGCTGTGGATTGCTTGCAATCCGGCGATATCCTGCTCATTGCGGGCAAAGGACATGAAAGTGGCCAGATCATTGGTGACGATGTCTTTCCATTTGACGATGTAGAACAAGCCAGCATCGCTGTGGCGGCGCTTGAGGGAGAGTATTGATGCCATTATGGACCTCCTCAGAAACGATGGCCGCCACCGGTGGTGAATGTCGCGTCCCGTGGGATGCGCAGGGGGTGTCGATTGACACGCGCACATTAGACGTGGGGGATTTATTTGTAGCCCTGAGTGCCGAGCGTGATGGTCATGATTTTGTGGCTCAAGCCTTGGCTAACGGGGCGGCTGCGGCTTTGGTGACGCATCGTCCCGAGGGGGTTGGCGAGGATGCACCCTTGTTGATTGTGCCGGATGTTTTGGAGGGCTTGATTGCCTTGGGTCGGGCCGCACGGGCGCGCAGTGAGGCTAAGGTGATTGCCGTCACCGGATCGGTTGGCAAGACCTCCACCAAAGAAATGCTGAAAACTGTGCTGCAATATCAAGGACGCACCCATGCCTCTGTTGCCAGCTACAACAACCATTGGGGCGTGCCGCTGACCTTGGCGCGCATGCCCGCTGTCACGCAATTCGCTATTTTTGAGATTGGTATGAACCACCCGGGCGAAATCGCCCCGCTGAGCCTTATGGTGCAACCGCATGTGGCGATGATCACCACCATTGCACCCGCACATATGGAGGCCTTCGAGGGGATAGAAGGCATTGCGCAGGAAAAATCTGACATCTTTGCAGGCCTATTACCCGGAGGGGTTGCAATTTTACCGGCGGATGTGGGTACAATTGATATTTTGGTGCAGGCGGCTTTGGCGCGTCGGGCTACGATTGTTGGGTTTGGAGAAACGGCTGATGCCTATCGGCTTACAGCCTTGGAGATGCACCGCGACGTGACTGTGATCCAAGCCCGTTTTCGCGGCACCCCAGCCGCCTTAAGGCTGAATGCCGTAGGTCGACATTTTGCGGTGAATGCGATGGGTGTTTTGGCGGCGGTAGAAGCTTTGGCCGGAGATCCGGTGCGGGCCGCGGTGGATCTGTTTCGTTGGAAGCCCCTGGCTGGGCGCGGCCTGCGCGAAACGGTAGTGCTCGATCCCGCCGATAACCGTGCCTATGTTGAGCTGATTGATGACGCCTATAACGCCAATCCAACCTCAATGGCGGCGGCTCTTGAGGTTTTGGCGGCCTCGATGCCAAATCAGGATGAAGCGCAGTTCGGTGCCAGCCGGAAGATTGCGATCTTGGGTGATATGCTAGAGTTGGGGCCAGATGAAATTGCATTGCATGCCGCTTTGGCGCACAATTCACATTTGCTTGCGGCGGATGTTGTGCATTGTGTGGGCCCTCGGATGCGCGCTTGCTATGAGGCTTTACCCGGCGATACTCGCGGCCGTTGGACCGAAACTGCCGCTGAATTTTCGGTGGGGCTTGGAGATTTGATTTCTGCAGGAGACACGGTCTTGGTTAAGGGATCTTTAGGAAGCCATGTATCAATGATTGTTGACCTGATCCGGAATTTAGGGCAACGCTGACACCCGCAGGTGTAAGGGGAAATTTGATGTTTTATTGGCTAACCATTCTTTCGGATGGGGGTGATTTTTTCAACCTGTTCCGCTACATCACTTTTCGGGCCGGTGGGGCATTTATGACCTCTCTTATTTTTGGCTTTGTATTCGGCAAGCCTTTGATCAATTTGCTGCGTCGCCGCCAAGGCCGTGGCCAGCCTATCCGATCTGACGGGCCCGAGGGCCATTTTTCTAAAGTTGGCACCCCCACCATGGGTGGGGCCTTAATTTTGGGAGCTTTGGTGGTTTCAACGCTACTTTGGGCACGGCTAGACAATATGTATATTTGGGTTGTGTTATTCGTCACTATTGGCTTTGGCGCTATTGGTTTTGCTGATGACTATGCCAAGGTGAGCAAGCAAACCGTCGCAGGGGTTTCTGGCAGGCTGCGGCTGGGCCTTGGCTTTGTAATCGCCCTGGTAGCGTCCATCGCAGCGGCGCAGTTACACCCAGATGGTTTGAGTACACAGGTGGCAGTGCCGATCTTGAAAGATGCTTTGGTGCCCTTCGGAATTCTGTTTTTTCCCTTTGCTATGATTGTAATTGTGGGCACCGCTAATGCGGTGAACCTTACCGATGGCTTGGACGGGTTGGCAATTATGCCCGTGATGATTGCAGCCGCCGCCCTTGGGGTATTAGCCTATGCGGTGGGCCGGGTGGATTTCACCCAATATTTAGACGTACATTATGTGCCCGGCACGGGCGAGTTATTTGTGTTCTGTATGGCCTTGATTGGTGGTGGATTAGGCTTTTTGTGGTACAATGCCCCGCCGGCAGCAATCTTTATGGGCGATACGGGCAGTTTGGCGTTGGGTGGTGCGTTGGGCTCCATAGCTGTTTTGACCAAGCATGAGATCGTATGGATGATCATCGGTGGCGTTTTCGTGGCAGAAGCTTTGAGCGTGATCATTCAGGTGTTCTGGTTTAAGCGCACTGGAAAACGGGTCTTTTTGATGGCTCCGATTCACCATCATTTTGAGAAAAAAGGCTATGCGGAAAGCCAAATTGTGATCCGGTTTTGGATCATCGCCCTCGTCTTGGCGATGGTCGGTCTGGCCACTTTGAAAGTCCGATAACGCGGCATCCCTTCTTTTGAGATCTTTTGGAGAATACATTATGATACCAGTTCAAGGAATGCAGGGCCGATCTGCCTTTGTGCTCGGCATGGGCCTTTCGGGTTTGGTGGCCGCACAAGCCTTGGTGGCCGGTGGGGCAAACGTGCTGTGCTGGGACGACGGAGAAGCGGGTCGGGGGCGGGCTGAAGAGGCCGGGCTAACGTGTATTGACCCTCTGCGTGGGGGGCTGGAAGGTGTGGATGTTGTGGTCTGCTCACCGGGCATTCCGCATCTTTATCCCAAGCCGCATCCGGCGATTGCGGAGGCCCTGCGGCTTGGCATTCCGCTAGACAATGATATTGGCCTGTTTTTCCGGTCCTTTGCCACCCAAGACTGGAACAGCTTCGATCAGGCACCCAAGGTGGTGGCGGTCACTGGGTCCAACGGCAAATCAACAACCAGTGCTTTGATCCACCATCTGTTGGATGTGGCGGGCAAACGCAGCCAGCTTGCGGGCAACATTGGCCGGGGTGTGCTTGATCTTGATTCGGCTGAGGACGGCGATGTGATTGTGCTGGAGCTGTCATCTTATCAAACCGAACTGGCGCGCAGTCTGACGCCAGACATTGCGGTCTTTACCAATCTTTCGCCTGATCATCTGGATCGCCATGCGGGTTATGGTGGCTATTTTGCCGCCAAACGCCGTTTGTTTTCCGAAGGCAGCCCAGATTATGCCGTGATCGGTGTGGATGAGCCGGAAGGCCAATATCTGGCCGCGCAATATGCTGATCACGTCAGTGACGACAGGGTAATCCGCGTGATCTCAGGGCAAAAGCCCAAGGGTGATGGCTGGCAGGTTGCGGCGCGCAAAGGCTTTTTGGCCGAAAGCCGCAAGGGACGTCAGGCCGCCTCTATTGATCTGCGCGATATCCCGGGGTTGCCGGGCGCGCATAACCATCAAAACGCCTGTGCAGCCTATGCGGTGCTGCGCGCGCTGAATGTAGCACCTCGGGTGATCGAGGAGGGGTTGCGTAGTTTCACCGGCCTGCCGCATCGCAGCCAATTGGTGCGCGAGTTTGGTGGCGTGCGATTTGTAAACGACAGCAAAGCCACCAATGTCGACGCTGCAGCTAAAGCGTTGGGTGCGTTCGAAAACATCCGCTGGATTTGCGGTGGATTGCAAAAGGAAGGTGGGCTGTCAAGCCTGTCTTCCAACCTCGACAATGTGCGCAAAGCCTATGTGATTGGCCGCGAGGCGGAAGCCTTCGCAATGCAGCTGGAAGTGGACCGTGAGGTCTGCACCACAATGCAAGCAGCGGTCACAGCCGCCTATGCACAAAGCGCGCCGGGTGATGTGGTGCTATTGGCACCCGCCGCTGCCAGCTTTGATCAATATGACAGTTTTGAGGCCCGCGGCGAGGATTTCATGGCTCAGGTGGCCGGGTTGGTTGAGGGGTAAGGTAAATGGGCGCCGAGGATCTCAGCGTCACAAATCTTCATTAATTGATTGACCCGCGACCCAGCCGGATGACCAGGCCCATTGAAAGTTATAGCCACCTAACCAGCCTGTGACATCGACACATTCTCCAATAAAATATAAGCCTGGTTGGATTTTGGCCATCATAGTTTTAGACGACAGGCCGTCGGTGTCGACGCCGCCAACCATCACCTCGGCGGTACGGTAACCTTCGGTCCCGGAGGGGGTGAGTTGCCACTGGGTGAGCCGTTCTGTCAGCTTGCTAAGTTGCTGGGCTGTAATATCGGCAACCCGCTCTGGCAAGTCGAGATCTTCCAACAGCTTTGGCACCAAACGCGCAGGTAGCAGCCGGGTTAAGATGGTATGGGGTGATTTGCGTCCTTCGGTCTCTTTTGCCGCTTGGAGGGTTGCATGCAGATGCCCAGTCTCGAGCAATCCAACCGTGATTTTGTCTCCCGGCGCCCAATAGCTAGAGACCTGCAATGAGGCAGGGCCAGACAGGCCGCGGTGGGTGAATAAAATAGCCTCATCAAAGGCCGTACCATTTGCTTCTAGCCGGGCAGGGGCCGCAACCCCGCTAATGTCTTTAAAGGCTTCATGCTGCGCACCGGAGAAGGTGAAAGGCACCAAGCCCGCATAGGTATTAGTCACCGCAAGACCGAATTGCTGGGCCAAACGCAGTCCGAAATCGGTGGCGCCCATCTTTGGAATCGGTTTGGCCCCGCAGGCCACTACCAGATTTCGGGTCGTTAGGCTTTGATGGCCTTTGGTGGAGCTGAGCACGACGGCATAGCCACCCTCAATGGCAGAGACCTTTTGCACGGAGGTGTTGAGCTGGATATGTGCGCCAGCCTCATCCACGCTCTTTTGCAGCATGGTGATGATCTCTTTGGCGGAGGTGTCACAAAATAGCTGGCCTAAGGCCTTCTCATGATAGGCAATCCCGCTGCGGGCCACCCAATCGATGAAATCCCATTGGGTGTAACGCGCCAGGGCCGATTTTGCAAAATGCGGATTGCGGCTGATGTAGTTGTCCGAGGTGGCAAACATATTGGTAAAGTTGCAGCGCCCGCCGCCGCTGATACGAATTTTCTCGCCCGCCGCTTTTGCGTGATCAACCACCAAACAGCGGCCCGGCGCTTGGGCGGCGCACATCATGCCGGCCGCGCCAGCTCCAATAATGAGGGTATCATAATCCATAGGCGATGACTTGCCTGTTGTGGGGCAAATGGCAAGGGAATTGGCACTGGAAAAATGATTCAAGTCAGGTTAAGATTTATTATAGACCCCAAAAAATGGGGCGCAGTACAGGCGATTTGCAAATGACAGAAATGGTACATGGGCTTTTGCCCGTCGAAGTCCGCGATCCTATTTTGCCCCGTTGGTGGCGAACAGTCGATCGGTGGAGCATGGCTAGTGTGTGTTTTTTGTTCATTTTTGGTCTAATTTTGGCACTTGCAGCCTCACCACCATTGGCGCAGCGCAACGGCTTACCTGCCTTTCACTATGTCGAGCGGCAAGCAGTTTTCGGCACCATGGCTCTCATTGCGATGACCATCACGTCGATGATGTCCCCCGCGACAGTGCGGCGCTGGGCCACGGTCGCTTTTGGTATAGCTTTGCTGGCTTTGATGATGTTGCCCGTTTTCGGCACAGATTTTGGCAAGGGGGCCACACGCTGGTATTCGCTTGGATTTATCTCTCTGCAACCTTCAGAATTCATCAAGCCCGCCTTTGTGGTTTTTGCGGCTTGGCTGATTTCTGCATCCTTCGAACCTAATGGCCCGCCGGGTCGGATGATGTCCTTTGCTATGGCCGTGACGATTGCTGGATTTTTGGCACTGCAACCTGATTTTGGACAGGCCAGCCTGATCCTGTTTGCTTGGGGTGTGATGTATTTCTGTGCAGGTGCTCCGCTCCTGTTCATTCTGTCTATGGCTGCGGCCACGGTTTGTGCGGGCTTTGTCGCCTATAACAACAGCGAGCATTTCGCCCGCCGGATTGATGGCTATATGTCTGCGGATGTGGATCCTACAACCCAGCTTGGCTATGCGGCCAATGCGATACGTGAAGGTGGCCTGTTTGGTGTCGGTGCGGGCGAAGGATCGGTTAAATGGTCATTGCCGGATGCACATACAGATTTTATCATTGCAGTGGCCGCTGAAGAATATGGCGTGCTGATGGTTTTGGTTATTTTGGCGCTGTTCGCAGTGATTGTTCTGCGCACGCTCACTCGGTTGATGCAAGAGCGTGACCTGTTTGTGCGCCTTGCAGGCACGGGCCTTGTAGCCATGTTTGGTGTGCAGGCGATGATCAACATGGGCGTGGCGGTGCGCCTTTTACCCGCCAAGGGCATGACCTTACCCTTTGTCAGCTATGGCGGTTCGTCGCTGATTGCTGGGGGGATTGCTTTGGGCATGATTTTAGCCTTCACACGCAACCGCCCACAGGGGGCGCTCAGCTCCGTGTTACGTGGATATTGAAATGAAAAATCCTCCTCTTTTGGTTTTGGCTGCCGGCGGTACGGGCGGGCATATGTTCCCAGCCCAGGCGATGGCAGAAGTGATGCTGAAACGGGGCTGGCGGGTAGTTTTGTCCACCGATGCCCGCGGCGCACGCTATACGTCGGGCTTTCCGTCTGAGGTGGAGATTGAACAAGTCTCCAGCGCGACCTTTGCCAAGGGCGGGCTTTTGAGTAAAATCATGGTTCCCATTCGCATCGCCATCGGAGTGACCGCGGCGCGCCGCAAAATGCGCTGGACGCGACCGAATGTTGTGGTGGGGTTTGGCGGCTATCCTGCTATTCCAGCCATGGCGGCGGCCACCTCGTTGGGCATCCCATGCATGCTGCACGAACAAAATGGCGTTTTGGGGCGGGTCAATCAGCTCTTTGCGTCTCGGGTCAATCAGATTGCCTGTGGGACTTGGCCGACCAAATTGCCCGATGGTTTGACTGGCCATCATATCGGCAATCCTGTGCGTCAAGAGATTTTGGATCGCCATGGTGCCGGTTATATTGCTCCCGGTGATTACCCAATGGACGTGCTGGTGATTGGCGGTTCTCAAGGGGCACGAATATTGTCAGATGTGGTGCCTGCAGCTGTGGGTTTGTTACCCGGTTCTCTGCGCCAAAACCTGCGCATCAGTCAGCAAGCGCGCGAGGAAGACTGTAGCCGCGTCGAACAGGCCTATGCCGAGATTGGCGTGCGGGCTGACGTACAACCGTTTTTCAAAGATATTCCTGATCGTATGAGCCAAGCTCAGCTGGTGATCAGCCGCTCTGGAGCCTCCTCAGTAGCAGATATTGCCATGATTGGGCGGCCTGCTATTTTCGTCCCTCTAGCAGCGGCCAAACGTGATGAACAGACGGCCAATGCTCGCGAGTTGGTACAGGCTGGTGCGGCGCAGTTGTTGTTAGAATTTGATTTCACGCCTGCGGCTTTGGCTGATGAAATTCAAGAGTTATTAACCAATAGCGCCCAGACCCAATCTATGGCTAATGCGGCGCTTGGCTGTGCAAAGCCTGAAGCTGCCAATGATCTCGCTGATATGATCCAAGCGCTGGCTGGAGACAGTTGAGATGAAAAAAATAACCAAATTACCCGGTGACATTGGAGCTATTCACTTTGTTGGAATTGGTGGAATTGGTATGTCTGGTATCGCCGAAGTTCTTTTGGGTCAGGGGTATATGGTGCAGGGATCTGATCTCAAAGCTTCCAAAATTACCCGCCGCTTGGAGGCGATGGGGGCTTTGATCCATCTGGGGCAAAAGGCGGAAAATCTTGGCGAGGCTGAGGTTGTTGTGGTGTCGACAGCTATCAAGCCGGGCAATCCCGAACTTGATCAGGCCCGTAAAGTTGGCCTGCCGGTGGTTCGGCGCGCGGAGATGTTGGCGGAATTGATGCGCCTCAAATCCAATGTTGCTGTTGCCGGAACCCATGGCAAAACCACCACCACAACCATGGTTTCAACCCTTCTGCATGCGGGTGGATTTGATCCGACTGTGGTCAATGGCGGCGTGATTAATGCGTTTGAATCCAATGCCCGCACTGGGCAGGGCGAATGGATGGTTGTTGAGGCCGATGAAAGCGATGGCACATTCAACCGTCTGCCCGCAACCATTGCCATTGTGACCAATATTGATCCTGAGCATATGGAACATTGGGGTAGTTTCGACAATCTGCGCCAAGGTTTCTTTGAGTTTGTCCATAATATTCCATTTTATGGTTTGGCGGTCTGCAATACCGACCACCCGGAGGTGCAGGCGTTGGTGGGGCGGATCACCGACCGTCGTGTCAGGACTTATGGCTTCAATGCCCAAGCGGACGTGCGGGTGGTTGATTTGAGCTACGCTCAGGGCACGGCCTATTTTGATGTGGCGTTGCGGGATGGTTCAATGATTGAGGGGTGCACCCTGCCGATGCCGGGAGACCATAATGTGTCCAACGCTTTGGCGTCGGTGGCGGTGGCCTTGCATCTAGGGATGTCAGGCGACGCCATTCGCACGGGGTTACATAGCTTTAAAGGCGTTAATCGACGCTTTACCAAAGTAGCTGAACTGGATGGGGTGACCATCATCGATGATTATGCGCATCATCCAGTGGAAATCGCGGCAGCGTTGAAAGCGGCGCGCCAAAGCCATTCTGGCCGGATCATGGCCATCCACCAACCCCATCGCTACAGCCGTTTGCATGACCTTTTCGATGATTTTTGTACCTGTTTCAATGACGCGGATGTTGTGGGGATCACTGATATGTTTGCCGCAGGCGAAGCGCCAATCGCCGGAGCGGATCGCGATTCCCTAGTCATAGGTTTAACGGGCCACGGGCACCGAAATGCAATGGCTGTGGCGGATGAGGCTGCTTTGAAGGCCTTTTTGACGGAGAATTGCCAGCCCGGCGATATGCTGATTTGTCTTGGCGCCGGGTCAATCTCGGCTTGGGCGCATGGTCTTGTGAGCGAGTTTAATTAATCTGCGCTTTTGCGGTGGCGCGTTGCCAAATAGACTCCAAATCCAGAGACAATAAGGCCGGCCCAAGCCATGAGTGGCATCGGTTCATCCAACGCAACCCAGGCGATAAATGCGGCCAGAGGCGGAACTAGAAATAGCAAGGTTGAGACGCGCGACACTTGGCCCGCACGGATCATTGCCAGCAGCAGACCCACAGAAATCACTGAGTTGCCGATCACCAAATAGGCGAAGGCCCAATAAAAGGAGGTCGTCCAATTCACCGCTGCGATATCGGCCCAGGTGAGAAATGGTAATAATCCGAGCAATCCCGCGCTACAGCCGACCAAATTTGCCGTGACCGGATTATGCGACAGGCCAAAGCGTTTTTCCCAAAGCGTGGCCAAGGTGATCCCAGCCAAGGCCAAGGCGGCAAAGCCGAATCCCACCAAGGGGGGCGGGTCGATTTTAAGCTGGGCGACAATCACCACAAAGGTTCCAGTCATAGCAATTGCCAAGCCCAGTCATTGCGGCCAGCTTACCGTTTCTGCGCTCCATCGCGGCGCCAGCAGACCTACCAGCAGGGGTTGCAGCGAGAAGATCAACGCAGCCGTACCTGCGGCGACACCATTTACAAAAGCGAAGTAGGCCATGCCGAAATATATGGTTTGCATCAAAAATCCGACTAATCCGAGGTGCAGCCAATCCTTTGGGATTTTGGGCAGCCGCGGGCGCAAAATTGCAAATAGCACCGCCATAATGGCAATAACGGCGGCAAACCTCAGTGCCAGCAGCCCCATGGGGGCGGCATCCAATAGAGCGACTTTGGCGACCACGTAGCCCGCAGACCACAGGATCAAAAACATAATCGGCGTTAGGGCTAACCAAATGCGTTGCATCTCGTCTCCTCATTCCAAACCGATGGAGCAGTTTGCGTGCGCGATGTACAGAGTGTTTTTGCAAGCTCGCGCTTGCCCTTTGACTTGAAACCTCTGATCCGGTTTAAGCAAAGACTATCACTTGAGGGCCTATCGCAATGCAACTTCCAATTCCCCGCGGGCGTTTAACGCCGAACCGATCCTTATCGGATCTGACTTGGCTGCGCGTGGGGGGGCCTGCAGAATATTTGTTTCAACCGGTAGATCACGCAGATTTGACTGAATTTTTGGCAGACCTGCCGCAAGAAGTGGCTGTTTTCCCTATGGGCGTTGGCTCGAACTTGATTGTGCGAGATGGCGGCATTCGCGGCGTGGTGATCCGGTTGGGACGTGGCTTTAATTATATTTCTGTGGACGGTGATCTTGTGCGCTGCGGGGCTGCGGTTTTGGACAGCCATGTGGCGCGCAAGGCTGCGGATTCAGGGCTAGACTTGACCTTTCTGCGCACCATACCGGGTGCGATCGGCGGTGCTTTGAAGATGAATGCAGGGTGCTATGGCAGCTATTTTGCCGATGCCTTTGTTTCCGCCCGTGGAGTGAACCGGGCTGGAGCGCCGGTGACCTATACTCCGGAAAACCTTGGTTTTGGCTATCGCAGCTGTGACCTGCCTGACGATTTTGTCATTACCGAGGTAACGTTGCGCAGTTTGGGGCTTGGCAGTCCAGTCGCGCTGCATCAGAAAATGGCGGATCAATTGGCTAAGCGTGATGAAACACAGCCCACGAAAGACCGCACGGCGGGCAGCACGTTTCGCAACCCAGCTGGCTTCAGCTCGACTGGGCGCGCCGATGATCGCCAAAATTTGAAGGCGTGGAAGGTGATTGACGATGCGGGCTGCCGGGGCTTGGAGCTTGGCGGAGCGCAAATGTCACCCAAACATCCGAACTTTTTGATCAACACCGGATCAGCGAGCGCAAAAGATCTTGAAGCTTTGGGCGAATTGGTGCGAAAAAAGGTTTACGATAAGAGTGGTTTGACGTTAGAGTGGGAAGTAATGATGGTCGGAGATCCGTTGTGCGACCAATAGCGTAAAAAACGCGATAACAAAAGCCCCATAGAGGGCAAAATATTGAGTGAGAACAGTGGGTATGTCGAGCAGGACTCCCAAAACTGTGGCTGTATTGATGGGTGGACCCGGCGCGGAGCGTGCTGTGTCTCTGTCTACAGGCCAAGAATGCGCCACCGCTTTGAGGCAGGCGGGCTATTTCGTTGTCGAAATCGACGCTGGCCCTGACCTCGTAAATGAGCTGACTCTTGCCGATCCCGATGTGGTGTTTAACGCGCTGCATGGGCGTTGGGGTGAAGATGGCTGCGTGCAGGGGGTGCTCGAATGGATGAAGCTTCCATATACGCATTCTGGCGTTTTGTGCTCGGCACTCGCGATGGATAAAGAAAAAACCAAAGATGTATTCCGGGGTGTGGGTCTGCCTGTGGTGGATAGCCTTTTGATGGCCCGCGAAGATCTGGTCGGCGCGCACCCGATGCCGCTGCCCTATGTCATCAAGCCCAACAATGAGGGCTCATCTGTTGGCGTGTATCTGGTGGATCTGGGTGCCGAGGCTCCGCCGGAGCTGTCGACTGATATGCCCGATATGGTGATGGTAGAAGCCTTTGCGCCAGGCCGTGAGCTGACCACAACGGTCGTGGGTGACCGGGCTTTGACCGTCACCGATATTTTGACCAACACTTGGTATGACTATGATGCTAAATATGCTGAAGGGGGTTCCAAACATGTGGTGCCGGCCGAGCTGCCTGAGGATATTTTCCAAGCCTGCCTTGAATATGCTCTCAAAGCCCACGCTGTTTTGGGCTGTCGTGGTATCTCGCGGACAGATTTTCGCTGGGATGAAACGCGCGGGCTTGCCGGGTTGATCTTGTTGGAAACCAACACGCAGCCGGGAATGACACCCACCTCCTTGTCGCCGGAACAGGCCACAGCGGTTGGAATTCCCTTTCCCAAATTGTGCCGATTCTTGGTGGAGGATGCCTCATGCAACCGATGATAAAGGCTCCAAAATATGCAGGTTCCGTGCTGCGCGACGATGTAACTCTGGTCTCTGATCCAGCACCATCTTTGCTCAGCTACCGGATGCAGCGGCTGTGGCTCACACCCTTGTTTCGTGCTCTGGTACGGGTGGGCTTGCCAACCTTTGGTATTGTGGGGCTTGGCTGGATGTTCCTGTCACAGGCCGAAAATCGCGATTATCTGCGAGGTATGGTGCAGGAGGCTCAGGTTTCAGTGCAAAACCAGCCGGTGCATCAATTGCAAACCCTTACAATAGAAGGGGCTTCGCCTTTGTTGTCGGAGGAAATTCGTGCGCAATTTGGAAACTTGTTTCCAATTAGTGCATTTGAGTTAGATCTTGAGGGCATGCGCGGTTGGATCGAAAAAATACCTTCGGTTGAGCGCGCTGCAGTGCTCACCTCGGTTGGCGGGCTTTTGTCCGTACAGGTGACGGAAATTCAGCCAGAGTTTATTTGGCGCAACGTTGAAGGATTGCACCTGATTTCTGCAAAGGGTGACATGTTGCGCCGGGTCCCCCTGCGCGCTGATTACGCTCGTTTACCGCTTATTGCCGGAGAAGGTGCGATTGCCTCTCTGCGCGAGGCCCGCGGTGTGCTGGACACGGCGGCGCCGATATCAGATCGTTTGCGCGGCTTGGTACGGATCGGAGAACGACGCTGGGATTTGGTGCTGTTGGACGGTCAAACCATTGCCCTTCCAGAGGCCAATCCTGAACAGGTTTTGGCGCGGGTGATTGTGCTGAGTGCAGCGCAAGATCTGTTTGAACGCGATATATTATTAATAGATTTTCGTAATCCGCGCCGCCCCACCCTACGTCTGCGACCCCAAGCGCTTGCGGGCCTGAAACAGGTTAAGGGTGTGACATTTTTGGAGATTGCTAAATGAATGACCTGTATCAATCCCAACGTACTATGCGTGCGATGCGCAAAGCGGCCATCCAACGTGGGGTGGTTGCGGTGATGGATGTGGGCAGCTCCAAAGTGGCCTGTTTAATTCTGCGCTTTGATGGGCCAAGCGATATTTCATCAGGCGAAGTCATTGGCTCAATGGCCGGGCAATCCAGCTTCCGTGTCATTGGTGCGGCCACAACCAAATCCCGCGGCATACGCTCTGGTGAGATTGAGTCCATGGCTGAAACTGAGCGTGCCATTCGCACGGCCCTTCAGGCTGCACAGAAAATGGCTTTGGTGCGGGTTGATCATGTGATCGCCTGTTTCTCTGGCGGCGCGCCGCGCAGCTATGGTGTGTTTGGCGAGGTTCAAACTGAGAATGAGGCCGTGCATTCTCATGATATTGGCCGCGTACTTGCGGCCTGTGACCTACCTGATTTTGGCCAAAACCGTGCTGTATTGCATGCGCAACCGATCAACTTCACCCTGGATGATCGTTCATGGATGACTGATCCACGTGGCCATATAGGACAAAAGCTTTCGGCAGATCTTCATATTTTGACCGTGCAAGAGCATGCCATTCAAAACCTCAACCGCTGTGTGAAGCGCTGTGATGTTGAGCTGGCGGGTGTGGCTTCCTCTGCCTATGTGTCTGCCCACGCGGCTTTGGTCGAAGATGAGCAGGAGCTGGGTGCTGCCTGCATTGATATGGGCGGTGGGGCGACTGGTGTTTCGGTCTTCTTCAAGAAACACCTGATTTTTGCGGACAGTGTGCGCATGGGTGGAGATTACGTTACCAGTGATATTTCCATGGGGCTTCAGATTCCAACGGCTGCAGCTGAACGTATGAAAACTCTTTACGGCGGCGCTATGGCCACGGGTATGGATGACCGTGAAATGATCGAAACCGATGGCAGCAGCGGTGATTGGGAACATGATCGCCGTCAAGTCAGCCGGTCTGAGCTGATCGGAATTATCCGCCCAAGGATGGAAGAGATCTTGGAAGACGTCCGTGACCGCCTCGATGCGGCGGGATTTGACAATTTGCCCGGCAAGCAGATCGTTTTGACCGGTGGCGCAAGCCAAATACCGGGATTGGATGGCTTGGCGGCCCGTATTTTAGGTCAGCATGTCCGACTTGGCCGCCCGGTTCGGGTCCAAGGCCTCCCACAAGCAGCAACTGGCCCGGCATTCTCTGGAGTCGTCGGTTTGGCTCTGAATGCAGCCAACCCGCAGGACGAGTGGTGGGATTTCGAAGTGCCGCAACCACTGATGGTAGGGCGTCCTTTGCGCCGCGCCATGCGCTGGTTTCAGGATAATTGGTAGAAGCAGTCTATGTGAGTCCCCAAAATTTAGCGTTATTTGATGCCTATGATGCTATATTTTGTATTAAATGAGAGTTTTTTCGTGACGCGACAATAAGTTCACGTTAGAATACTTAAAATAGGTGTTTGCCGCGGAACAGTGCGGCCAGAGCAGGTGAAAAAAATATGGCTTTAAACTTAACCATGCCGGGACATGACGACTTGAAACCACGCATCACCGTATTCGGTGTTGGGGGCGCAGGCGGTAATGCTGTCGATAATATGATAGACAAGCAGCTTGAAGGTGTTGAATTTGTTGTTGCAAACACCGATGCGCAGGCTTTGCAGCAATCTAAAGCCCCGGTTAAAATCCAAATGGGTATCAAAGTCACTGAAGGTTTGGGTGCCGGTGCTAAAGCCACAGTTGGCGCCGCCGCAGCCGAAGAAAGTATTGAGCAAATCGTGGACCAGCTGGCTGGGGCACATATGTGCTTTATCACAGCAGGTATGGGCGGCGGCACCGGTACGGGTGCGGCTCCAATCATTGCTCAAGCCGCCCGCGAATTGGGTGTCTTGACAGTGGGTGTAGTGACAAAACCCTTCCAGTTTGAAGGCAGTAAACGTATGCGCCAAGCGGAAGAGGGCGTTGAGGCTTTGCAAAAGGTTGTCGACACTCTGATTATCATTCCAAACCAAAACCTCTTCCGCCTTGCCAATGAAAACACGACATTCACCGATGCTTTCAGCATGGCAGATGATGTTTTGTATCAAGGCGTAAAAGGTGTGACTGACTTGATGGTTCGCCCGGGACTTATCAACCTTGATTTTGCCGATGTTCGCGCTGTTATGGACGAGATGGGCAAAGCCATGATGGGCACAGGTGAGGCGAGCGGCGAAAACCGGGCCATCCAAGCGGCTGACAAAGCTGTCTCTAATCCATTGCTGGATGAAATCAGCCTGCGCGGTGCGAAGGGCGTTTTGATCAACATCACTGGTGGTGCAGATCTGACACTGTTCGAGCTGGACGAAGCAGCCAACCGGATCCGTGAAGAAGTTGATCCGGATGCGAATATCATTGTTGGATCAACATTGGATACAACTTTGGAGGGCGTAATGCGCGTGTCTGTTGTGGCCACTGGGATCGACGCCAATCAATCCAACCAAGCTTCTGCGTTGCCATTGCGCCGCTCGTCTTTAGCGGCCGCGGCTACTGAGGTGGTTGAAGAAGCTGTTGCGACAGAGCATCAACAAGTGGCTTTGGAAATTCCCTTTGAGCCAGAACAGCCAGAAGTAGAGCAAGAACCTGACCATTTATTCGACGATATTCCAGCTCCGGCTTATCAGCCACAAGCGGAAGAGTTGGATACATTCGTGTTTGAAGAGACAATACCTTTGGTGGCAACTCAGCATGTGCCGGGCACTCCGAGCCCTGAAGCAATGGCGCGTTTGCGTGCCGCAGTGGAGCGGGTTCCGGGAGGTGAACCTCGTGCAACAGCTGAACCTCGGACCGCCCCTCCGCCGGCACCAGCCAAAAGAAAATTTGGTATCAATTCTATGATAAATCGGATGACCGGTCAGGCTGAAATTATCGAACGAGCTGCCGTTGCACCACCTTCGCAAATGGGCGACCATGCCCTCGAAACCGATGACGCAGGCAACGAAGCGGATGTGAGAATCGAAATACCGGCGTTTTTACGCCGACAGGCTAATTGAACCAATCTTCAATGAATTGTTTAAAGGTGCCTTTGGGCGCCTTTTTTCTCTTTAAATTAGGCACTTGTTATTTTCATCACTTCACAAGGCATCATTGCGCTTGACCTGATTCATAAATGTTTCAAACGGTTACAAAGAGTGAGTTGTATCCCGGGAGGACACAAACTAGCGGTAATTGCGTGGTTGTAGTCTTTAAATAAAATAACGGGGCACTTATGCAAAAGACTTTGAAATCAGAAGTGGTGTTTACGGGTGTTGGCCTTCATGACGGCCGTGATGTGACACTGCGTGTGCGCCCTGCTGCTGCTGAAACTGGAATTTGGTTTTGCCGCACAGATATCGCTAATAGCGACGGTTTCATTTCTGCCAATTGGCAATTTGCTGTTCATACTGCCCTGTGTACCCGCTTGCTAAATGCCGAAGGTGTGGGTGTCTCTACGGTTGAGCATGTGATGGCGGCTCTTGCGGGCTGTGGCGTCAACAATGCTGTCTTGGAACTAGACGGACCTGAAGTTCCCATCATGGATGGCAGCGCACTTGAGTTTGTGCGTGGCTTTCTGAAGGCCGGGCTAAAGGAACAATCCCAACCCGTCCGTGCTGTTGAAATTCTTAAAGCTGTAGAAGTTCGTGAAAACGGCGCCTATGCGGCGCTGGTGCCTTTTTCGGGCCTTGAAATGGATTTTGCGATTGATTTTCCGGATGCGGCCATCGGCCAACAATCAAAATTACTCAATCTTGCAAATGGCAGTTTTGTGCATGAGCTTTGCGACAGCCGCACATTTTGCCGAAATTCAGACGTGGCCTTGATGCAATCCAAAGGTTTGGCACTGGGTGGCACGTTGTTGAATGCGGTTGTGGTGGATGGGGCTGAGGTTTTGAGCCCCGGTGGTATGCGCTATGTGGATGAGCCTGTGCGGCATAAAATGTTGGATGCTATGGGCGATTTGGCACTTGCTGGCGGTCCGATTATTGGGCGCTATGTTGGTCGGCGTGCCGGTCATACTGTCACCAACAAGCTATTGCGCAAGCTGTTCATGCAAACTGCATCCTTTCGGATGATTGAATGTGATCTTGAAATGTCCCAGCGGTTGCCAGGCGCCGGATTAGTGCAAGAAGATACGCATTTTTTTGCATAGAAGCAATCTTCTGCTCAAAAAACTAAACTCTTTCATTTTGCCCCAAAACTTTCTGTGCTAACTCTGTTACAGAACAAACTATGAGGGTCACCATGCGGTCTCATCACGCCATTTTTCTTTGCATTTTTGCGACGGTTATTGTTGGCTGCGCGAAGCTGAAACAAGAGTCTGCTGTTCTAATTGAAAGCTATTCCGCGAAGGAAATTTATGACATTGGCGAGGACAAGCTGAACAAAAATCGTCCCGAAGAGGCTGCCGAATATTTTGGTGAGATAGAACGTCTGTACCCCTATTCCGAATGGGCCAAACGTGGCTTGATCATGCAGGCTTTTAGCTTTCACAAAGCAGTCGATTACCCTAACAGCCGCAGCGCCGCACAGCGCTACATCGATTTTTATCCAGCCGCAGAAGATGCGGCCTATGCGCAATATATATTGGCGTTGAGTTACTATGATCAAATTAGCGAAGTTGGCCGCGATCAAGGTATCACCTTCAAGGCCCTGCAAGAGTTACGCGTGTTGATAGAGCGTTATCCAGATAGCAAGTATGCCGTTGAGTCCAAAGCTAAGTTTGATCTTGCGTTTGATTATCTCGCAGCCAAAGAGATGACAGTTGGCAGATATTATCTGCAAAAGGGCTATTATACGGCGGCGGTGAAACGGTTCCGTGTTGTGGTTCAAGATTTCCGAGACACAGCCCAAACACCTGAAGCCCTTTATCGCTTGATTGAGGCCTATTTGTCGCTGGGATTGAAAGCAGAGGCGCAGTCCGCCGGTGCCGTGCTAGCCAAGCAATATGAGGGCTCTGATTGGTACAAAGACAGCCTTATTTTACTAAGTGGAAACGGTTTAAAACCTGAGGCCGCGGGTGACAATTGGCTGACAACGATCTACAGACAGATGATCAAGGGCCAATGGCTGTAACCGAAGCGAGGCGGCGATGCTGCGTGGTCTAAGCGTTCGTGACATACTGATCATCGATGAGTTGGAGCTGCAGTTTCAGCCCGGACTGAATGTATTGACTGGTGAAACCGGGGCCGGAAAATCGATTTTACTCGATTGCCTTGGCTTCGTTTTGGGATGGCGAGGCCGCGCTGAACTTGTGCGTCAAGGATCAGAACAGGGCGAAGTCACGGCCTGGTTCGACATTCCCCCCAATCATCCCGTGAATGGCATTCTGCGTGACAGCGGAATTGAACCTGAGGATGAGTTAATCCTTCGACGGATCAACGGCAGAGATGGCCGGAAAACCGCATTTGTAAATGACCGCCGCTGTTCGGGGCAGGTGTTGCGCCAGATTAGTGAAACCCTGTTGGAATTGCATGGCCAACATGATGATCGGGGGCTTTTGAATGTAAAAGGCCATATGGCGCTACTGGATGAGCATGCCGAGACCATACCGCTGCGAGAGGCCTGCCGGGGCGCTTGGCGTGGTTTGTCGCAGACTCAAACGGCTTTGTCGGAGCTGACTGCTAAAATTTGCGCTTTGACTGCTGAGGAGGAGTATCTGCGCCATACGTTGGACGAGCTGGAGGCTCTCGAAGTGCAACCGGGGGACGATGACGCTCTGGATGCGCGCCGGCGTATGATGCAAGCTGCCGTGAAAATTCGCGCTAATGTTGTCAAAGCGCTTGATGATTTGTCTGGCAAAGGGGCGGAGGGGCAAATCAGGGACGCAACCCGCTGGCTGGAAACCGCATCACAGCAACTTGATGGGCAATTGGGTCTGGCTTTCGAGGCCCTAGACGCTGCGCTGGATTCGCTTGGTGATGCACAACAAGAGATTGAGATTGTCTTGGGCGGCTTGAATTTTAACGCGTCTGAATTGGAGCTAACCGAAGAGCGGCTGTTTGCGATCCGTGCGGCTGCGCGCAAGCATGGGGTGACACCTGATGAGCTGTCCGAGATTTCAACATTGCTGTGCTTAAGCTTGAGACTTTGGACAGCGGCAATGCCGGACTAGAGATTTTGAAGGTGGAAGTTGAGGCGGCCCAATCTGCTTACAGGATTGCTGCGCTCGATTTACATGTGGCCCGCGTAGTTGGAGCTGCGGCTTTGGATAAAGCCATGGCTGCAGAGCTGGCTCCCTTAAAGATGGAACGTGCGGTGTTTAATACCGAAATCACCACCACTGAGGATGGTCCGAATGGCACGGACACCGTCGCCTTTACCGTGGCGACGAACCCCGGCGCGCCAACCGGGGCCCTGGAAAAAATTGCCTCAGGTGGGGAATTGAGCCGTTTTCTTTTGGCACTCAAAGTCTGCCTGTCGCAGGGTGCGTCACAGCGCACGATGATCTTTGATGAGATTGATCGCGGCGTGGGGGGAGCTACTGCAGATGCGGTTGGCCGCAGATTGGCCGAATTGGGCGCCGAGGGGCAAGTCTTAGTCGTTACGCATTCGCCGCAAGTAGCGGCTTTGGGCACTGCGCATTGGCGGGTTCAAAAACGTATTGAGAATGAGATGACCCTATCAACGGTTGTACTACTGAACCCTGATGAGCGGATCGACGAGATTGCCCGTATGCTGGCCGGTGATGTGGTGACAGATGAGGCACGTGGCGCTGCACGCTCCTTACTTGGTTTAAATCGGTAGTATTATCAATATATTGATTACTATATTTATGTTATACTGCACGACCTGAATTGACCTGAAGTTTTGGGCTCAGATTGTCCTGTATTCCTTGAACGATACGATGGGAAGTTATCTGTGACGGTCTCGCGGAATTCGGGCCATTTTTCTGGTAGGATCGTGCGGAAGAAATCGAAAATCGCCTTGGTGAACTGGTTGAACGTTGCATAATGCCGATTGTGTGTGACCCAATCGTGCATGACGCCCCAAAGGCGCTCGATTGGGTTGAGATGCGGGGCATATGCTGGCAAGAAATGCAACTTCACCCGACGTTCTGCGCTGTTTAGCCGTGGCTGAAGTATTTTGGCATGATGATAGCGGGCATTGTCGACAAAAACATGGATGGTCGTCATGGTTTGGTTGTTGCGTTCTAATTTTCCCAGCATCTGTCGGGTTGTCTGAGCATTGATTTTCTCGCCTTCCACAAAGGTGAACTGGAAGGTCTCAAGGTCAAGCGCGCCCTGAATGTTGAGCCGCTTGCGCCCTGATGTCGCCTTCAGGGCCGTCTTTTGCCCCTTGGGGAACCAGCCATGAGCGGGACGGCTCTGGTGTTCGGGGTGGACAGCGTCTGAAAAGACAACCATCTCATCTGCGGCCAACCCGTTCATAAGGGCCTCATATTGGGAAATAAACGCAGCCTGTTTGGCTTCATCGGCCTGTGCAGGCAGTAATTATGGTTTCTTATACGCGAACCCCAAGCGACGCATCAGCTTCGCGGCTCCTGAGGGGCTGTAGCTCTGGTCGCACTCAGCCAGAACATAGGCACAGACCTCATCTACGTTCCGTGCCAGATGTTCGGTGAAATGGGCTTTCAGCGCCTGCTCTTGCACGACGGACAAGTGGCCCTGACGTTGGCTGTAGTCCTTCAGACCAAAAAACGATAGCCCCGCTCCGGCAAAGGCAAATCGCCATTCCGTCAAAACTGTCGGGCCGATATCCAAAATCCGGCAAACCGTTAGGACGTCTTCTCCTGTGTCCAGAAGAAGAAACGCTTGCGCACGTTTCCAAACAAGGGCATCAACTTTGCGGCGCCGGCAAAGCGCCTCGAGTGCTATGCGCTGCTCATCGGATAAAGAGACTGTTTTGTATTGCTTACTCATACATTCAAAATACAGACCGCTGCGCCCGTGACCATGCGGTGAAGTGAATCGCAGGTCCCAATATCGTAAGGTCAATTCAGGCGCAGGAGTATATATAATAAGTTGAATTAGGTGGATATCGCGGCATTTTTATTTATGCGATATTTCATATATTAAAGATCATACCATAAATAATTGAGGGGGAGCGGCGCATTAAATCGTGCAACAAAATAATCTTTATCGTGGATTCCTGTCTGCAATCCACCTGAGGCCGAATAGTTCCAATAAGAATCTAAGGGTTTTCCACTAGGCTCACAAAGTCTGTTTGGCGGATGTTGCAAGTAACAGGTTAGCGAGAAAGTTTGACCTCTGTATGGGGCTTATATGACTACAATTCACTAATTGTGTCCCGAGTTTGCTCCTAAGATACATACCGAGGCGATAGAACAAGTTTTTTTCAATCCTTGAGAGTGACTCTTTAGCCTTAACAACATCTCCTGTCGTTGAAACTATGTCCTTGCCTGTGGTCACATTTAAGCTCTTATCAAACGTGTTCGATAACGATCTTATCATTGGGATAAAACGCCAAGTGATCTTTGATCTGGCGCATATCTGCATCAGGACTTTCATAGCTCCAAGCCACATTGTCTATAGGCCCATTTTTGGTAATGATTGAGAAGTAGCGCGCATCGCCCTTATGGGGGCAATGGGACATTTTATCTGTGTAATCCATAAAAGCCATGGCGATATCATCCCGCGGGAAATAGATTACTGGGTCATAGTCGCACTCGATTAATTCCAATGCGCTATAGGTTTCGGCAATAACGGAACCGGCAGCGCGTATAGACCATGCGCCTGCGAGGGCGCGAACTTTGATATGATTTGTCATTAGAAGACAGTCTTCCCATTGTCTGACGCCAGAGTCAAATGGCCGCTGTCGCATTGGCTAGCCATTGCGCTGTTGTTGCGTCCAGGAGCTGGATTAGTTTTGCATGGACCTCTTGATGATAGGCATTAAGCCAGTCTTTTTCACGCACTGTGAGCAGGGAAGCTTCAATCAACCGCAGATCGATGGGCGCCAATGTGATGGTTTCAAACTCAAGCATGGCCCGATCATCGCCGTTGGGCAGGTTTGGGGCAGGTTGCACAACAATGAGATTCTCAATCCGCACCCCAAAAGCACCAGCGCGATAATAGCCCGGTTCATTGGACAGGATCATCCCCACCTTAAGGGGCACATCCGTGGCTCGTGATAGGCGTTGCGGCCCCTCATGCACTGATAGAAAACTACCAACCCCGTGGCCGGTGCCGTGGTCATAGTCTTGACCTGCAGCCCAAAGGGGAGCTCGGGCCAGCGAGTCGAGGTCGCGCCCTGTGAGCCCTTTGGGGAAACGTACCTGTGAGATGGCAATCATGCCTTGTAGTACCCTCGTGAAGGCTTGGCGCATCTCGAGGCTTGGCGTGCCGAGGGGCATGGTGCGGGTGATATCGGTTGTGCCATCATGATATTGCCCGCCGCTGTCGACCAACAATAGGCTGTCGCTGTCCAGTTTGCGGTTTGTCTCATGGGTCACACGGTAATGCACCACGGCGCCATGTGGGCCACTGCCGCTGATCGTGTCAAAGCTGATATCATGCAGCACGTTTGTGGCCGCGCGAAATCCTTCAAGTTTTCTGACAATGTCAATCTCGCTGAGGTCGGAGGGATCCGCACCATCAAACCATGCCATAAAATTAACCATAGCGGCCCCGTCGCGCAGGTGTGCCGCGCGGCTGCCGTTGAGTTCTGTCGTGTTCTTACAGGCTTTTGGCAGGGCGCAGGGATCAGTGCCGCGCAGAATTTTAACCGCGCCTTGTTCCAAGGCCTGTAGGGCCGCTTGTGGCAAAGAGGCGGGGTCGATCAGTATTCTATCTTTGAAGTTTGAAAGATAAGCCTCAAAAGCGTTCCAGCCCATAAGTGTGACATTCTCGCTGAACTCAATGCTGTCGAATTTAGCAGGGTCCCCGAAAAGGGCGATGGCGCCCGAGGAGGACAGGATCGCGAAACCCTGCACAATCGGGGTGCGGGGCACATCGCTGCCGCGGATGTTTAGCAACCAGCACAGGCTATCGGGCAGGGTGATGACGGCCGCATCTGCGCCAAGGGCTGTGATATCTGCGCCAATACGGCGGGCCTTGTTTGCTGCGTCCTCGCCGCTGAGGCTCTCTGGGTGCGACCAGGCGGCCGTAAGTGGCGGGCCTGGTCTGTCTCGCCAGATGGCATTCACCCCATTGGGGCAGGCTCTTAGGGTGATCCCTGAAGCGGTGAGCGCGTCTCGGAGGGTTTTAATCTGGCTGACCGTGTGCAGCCATGGATCAAATCCGATTACGGCTCCGGGTTGGGCCTTGATGATCAGCCAGTCTTGCAGCTGAGTTTCTGGCCAATGAACCGGGATAAAGACATCTGCGACTTGATCCAATACTTGTAAACGATAACGCCCATCAATGAAGACACCGGCTATATCCTCTAAGACGCAGGCAAATCCGGCTGATCCGGTAAATCCGGTTAGCCATGAGAGCCGCTCGTCGCAGGCGGCCACATATTCACCTTGATGGCGATCCGCACGCGGAACGATGAAGCCGTTCAACGTTTGCTCATCCATCCAAACTCGTAGTGCGGCGAGCCGTGCCGGGCCTTGATCAGGGGACGAGGGGGATGTGAAATTTTGAAACATTGAATTTGTCCTAAGCGACTACGGATTTGCTTAGAATGTGTCAAAGCCACTCCGGCGGCAATGGTCAATTGTGCAAAGGTTAAGCGCTGCGCTTGCGCCCCATGACGCGGGCCCGTGCGCGGGCATCGGTGTCAAACAAAGCGGCAAGCTGTTCGGTCATTGCGCCGGCCAGTTGCTCAACATCGGTGATGGTCACCGCACGTTCGTAATAGCGGGTTACATCATGGCCAATGCCAATTGCCAAAAGCTCGACCTGACTGCGCTTCTCGACCATCGCGATCACATCGCGCAGGTGTTTTTCTAGATAATTCGCTTGGTTTACCGACAGGGTACTGTCATCCACCGGCGCGCCATCGGAGATCACCATCAAAATTTTGCGCGATTCAGGGCGCGCGTTCATCCGGCGGTGTGCCCATTCCAGAGCTTCGCCGTCAATGTTTTCCTTCAGCAAGCCCTCTTTCATCATCAGTCCAAGATTGGGTCGGGCGCGGCGCCATGGGGCGTCGGCGCTTTTGTAGATGATGTGGCGCAGATCATTGAGGCGCCCCGGTGTTTGTGGCCGGCCTTCGGCAAGCCACTCTTCACGGCTTTGACCACCCTTCCAAGCGCGGGTGGTGAAGCCCAAGATTTCGACCTTTACGCTGCAACGTTCCAAGGTGCGGGCTAAAACATCGGCGCATATGGCTGCAATTGAGATTGGACGGCCACGCATGGAGCCGGAGTTGTCCAGCAAGAGGGTCACGCATGTGTCGCGGAATTCGGTGTCTTTTTCGACCTTGAATGACAGAGGCGTTGTCGGGTTGGCAATTACCCGCGCCAAACGGCCTGCGTCTAAAGTGCCCTCTTCCAGATCAAATTCCCAGCTGCGATTTTGCTGTGCTTGCAAGCGACGTTGCAGCTTGTTGGCCAGGCGGCTGACGGCACCTTTAAGAGGTTCTAATTGCTGGTCGAGATAAGCACGCAGGCGCTCCAGTTCTTGCGGTTCCGCCAAATCTTCGGCGCGGATCTCTTCGTCAAATTCAGTTTTATAGACTAAATAGGCGGGGTCTGCATCGGAGATGGGATGCGGGGCAGGCGGGTCAAGCGGCGTCTCGCCGTCGGGCATCTCCATCTCTTCGCCCATTTCGCTATCGGCCATATCATCCATGGAGACCTGAGCTGAGGCTGCATCTTGCTGCTTATCTTGGCTTTGCTCTGGATTGGCGTCGTCTTGCTCATCCTCATTGTCATCTTCACCGGTACTGTCGGGCTCATCTGCTTGATCATCCTCGGTCTCGGCCTCGGCTGATTCTTCATCTTCAAAATCTGGATCATCACCTAGCTGATCACCATAGCCGAGATCGCGAATGATTTTGCGGGCAAATTTTGCAAATTGAGCCTGATCGCCGAGGCTCGCATCCAGAGTGTCCAAGCTGTCGCTAGCCTGTGCCTCAATGAAATCGCGCCAAAGGTTCATCACATTTGCCGCATCTGAAGGAAGATCACGACCAGATGCCAAATGGCGGACTAAATAACCGGCCGCTGTGGCCAAGGGCGCTTGGCTGGCTTCTTGAATGTCACCAAAACCTTGACGAAGCGCCTCATTCGCAATCTTCGCGTCGATATTGCTATGCGTGCCTGGCATGTCGCGGGCGCCTACGGCTTCGCAGCGCGCAGTTTCCATGGCGTCATAGATATCTCGCGCCATTTGACCTTGAGGCACATAACGATTGAACGTGCCTTCATCGTGGTATTTATGACGCAAGGCCAAAGCATCAGCCGTGCCGCGGGCCAAAAGAACCTCTTCGCGGCTCATCCGACGGCTCACCTGAGGCAGGCGGATTGAATCATTGGAAGATCCCGGAGGGTCCACCGAATAGGTGACTGAAATATCAGGGTCATTCGCCATGACCTTAGTGGCCTCAGCTAGGGCCTTCTTGAACGGATCAGCAGGATTGTCATTGTTTTGCATCAATTTGATCCACTCAGGGCATAGCTTGGTCTCATAAAGCGCGCGCGGGTAAAGGCCGCGTCAGTCAGGGGGGGTAGTACAAGCCAAGACACCAAAGCCGATAAGAGCCTCGTATGTGTTTGATTTCTCATGATGACCTCCCCTTACGGCATTTCTGCCAGAAGTGTGGTGCAGTTATGCGCCTACTTCATGCTCATTGATGCAGCCGACTCTGGCAGTTCTTCATCGAAACAGCGTTGATAGAACTCGGCAACGGTTTGGCGTTCCAATTCGTCACATTTGTTCAGGAAGCTCAAACGGAAGGCATAGCCTACGTTTCGGAAAATCTCGGCGTTTTGAGCCCAAGCAATAACGGTTCTAGGCGACATGACGGTTGACAGATCACCATTCATGAAAGCGGTGCGAGACAGATCTGCCACGGTGACCATCTGTTTGATTGTCCGGCGCCCGGACTCGGTGTTATAATTTGGGTTTTTAGACAGAACGATGGCTGATTCCGCCTCAATGGACAGATAGTTCAGCGTCGCCACAAGGCTCCAACGGTCCATCTGACCTTGGTTGATCTGCTGGGTGCCGTGGTAGAGGCCAGTTGTGTCGCCAAGACCAACGGTGTTGGCTGTCGAGAAAATACGGAAATAAGGGTGTGGGGTGATCACTTGGTTTTGGTCCAGTAAGGTCAACTTACCGTCCACTTCCAACACGCGTTGGATCACAAACATAACATCAGCACGGCCAGCGTCATACTCATCAAACACGATGGCGGTCGGGTTGCGGAGAGCCCAGGGCAGGATTCCTTCTTGGAAATCTGTCACTTGTTTTCCATCTTTGAGTTTGATGGCGTCTTTACCGATCAAGTCAATCCGGCTGATGTGGCTGTCGAGATTTACGCGAACTGCAGGCCAGTTTAGGCGGCTTGCCACCTGTTCAATATGGGTAGATTTACCTGTGCCGTGGTACCCCTGGATCATCACGCGGCGATTGTGAGAAAAGCCTGCCAAGATTGCTAGGGTAGTATCAGGATCAAACTTATAAGTGCTGTCCAACTCAGGCACGCGTGAGGTGCGCTCAGCAAAGCCCTTCACAACCATGTCTGTGTCAATTCCAAACACGTCGCGTACCGAAATGTCTTCGGTTGGGTGAGTGTCGATATCTAAATCTGTTTCAGCCATAGTCTTATCCTTTTACCCTGACAGTTTGCCACGCGCGTCTCGTGCAACATAATGCGGCGAAGGGCAAGTGAAAGGGGGAATCCGCTTTGCGCTATGCCGCAGGCCGTCTGGCCTTATGTTTTTGTTAAAATTGAGGCCTTTGAAATGCTGCATCTTGTGAAAATGCTGCATTTTTCATTTTACTTGAAGCTGCGGCTTTCTTTGATTTGATCCCAAGCCCAAACAACTTCGCCGAGTTGCTCTTCTTGGCTGCGATCACCACCATTCATATCGGGATGCAAAACTTTGATCAAAGATTTGTAAGATTTTCTAATCTCGGCCTTTGTCCAATGGTCTTTTGCTTCCAGAATGTCCAACGCTCGCCGCTCAGAGGAAGGCAGCTTGCGGGTAGAACCTGTGATGGATTTCCCAGGGTTTTGTGTGGCATTGGCCCCCAAGACCTGATGCGGGTCATCAACGCCCAACCGGGCCCACGCCCGTTGTTCCTCGCTGGATCTGAGGGGTTTGGTTTCACGTTCCCAAACCCGATCACTGGCCATTTGCTTGGCCAGCTCTTCTTCAGAATTTCCGTCAAAGAAATTCCATTTCAGATTGTACTCGCGCACGTGGTCTTTGCAGAACCAAAAGTATTCATCCAAAATATCAGGCGATTTTGGCGCCCGATACTTGCCTGATTCTACACAGCCCGAATGCTCGCACTTGCGTGTAGAGGTTTCAAACGCCCCGGACATGCCCCTGCGGCCACGCGGATTGTTCTTTTTTGCCGTTGATACGGACATGTCAAACCCAAAAGGATCATCCTTCTTCATCGTAATCACCTTTCCGACTCGGAGATCAGAGTTTAGACACGAATGAGAAAGATGAAAGGGGCAGAGATGAAAAAACTAGAAAGAACGTTAGATCATATCCATAAAACACTGCAGGTGGGCTTTGAACCTACGGAATTAGTGGTTTTGGACGTATCAGAATCACATAGAGGCCATTCAGGGTTTCAAGATGGGGGGGAAAGCCATTTTGATGTGACGATCGCCGCAGCGCAGTTTGCTGGTATGAGCCGGCTTGCGCAGCACCGTGCCATACACACGGCATTGGGCCCTCAGATCATGGACCGCATCCATGCTTTGGCCTTAACCGTGCGCAGTGCTTAAAGTGCAAGTTTGGCGGCTACAATCTCATTGACCACCTGTGGGTTAGCTTTGCCACTAGTAGCTTTGATCACCTGACCCACGAACCAACCGGCCAATTTTGGATTTAACTTGGCCTTTTCGACTTGGGCTGGATTATCGGCGATAATCTGGTCAACGGCGGCTTCAATTGCACCGGTGTCGGTAACTTGCTTCATCCCACGGCTGGTGACGATCTCAGCTGGATCACCACCTTCGGTGTAGACAATTTCAAACAGATTTTTTGCAATCTTGCCTGAAATCTCGGCGCTGCCAATCAAATCGATGATCCCTCCGAGTTGGTCAGGCGTCACCGGGCAATTCGCGATTGTGACATCATCTTTTTTCATCCGGCCGAATAACTCATTGATCACCCAGTTTGCGGCCACTTTGCCATCGCGGCCTTGGGCCACTTTTTCAAAATAGCTGGCGTTATGCGTTTCTGCGGTCAACACACTTGCATCGTAAGCTGACAAGCCAAAATCGGCGATGAAACGGGATTTTTTTGCGTCAGGCAATTCAGGCAGGCCAGCGGCCAAATCGTTAATCCAGTCTTGCTCAATCTCAAGAGGCAGCAGGTCAGGGCAAGGGAAGTAGCGATAATCATGCGCCTCTTCTTTTGAACGCATAGAGCGGGTTTCGTTTTTATCGGTATCATAAAGACGGGTTTCTTGTTTCACGCTGCCGCCATCTTCCAGAATTGCAATTTGACGGCGGGCTTCGAAATCAATGGCCGCTTGCATGAACCGCATGGAGTTCATGTTTTTGATCTCACAACGGGTGCCAAGATGATCGAAGTCTTGCGAGTCTTGGTAGCGTTCATAATCGCCTGGGCGGCAGACGGAGACGTTCACATCGGCCCGTAGGCTGCCATTTTGCATATTGCCATCACAGGTGCCCAGATACTGCATGATCTGGCGCAACTTGGTGACATAGGCGGCAGCTTCTTCGGGGCCACGGATGTCGGGACGGCTGACGATTTCCATCAAAGCCACACCGGTGCGGTTGAGATCTACAAAGGAGTTATTCGGATCCATGTCATGCACAGATTTGCCCGCGTCTTGCTCAAGGTGAATGCGCTCAATGCGCACCATACGCGCTGTACCGTCACCCATTTCAACGAAGACTTCACCTTCACCGACAATAGGATGGTACAATTGGCTGATCTGATAGCCTTGTGGCAGGTCAGGGTAGAAATAGTTTTTGCGGTCAAAGGCCGAAAATTTGTTTATTTCAGCTTTCAAGCCAAGCCCAGTGCGCACGGCTTGAGCGACACATTCTTCATTGATCACTGGCAACATGCCCGGCATGCCGGCATCCACAAAGGCCACATTCGAGTTGGGCTCAGCGCCAAAGGTGGTTGAGGCTCCGGAGAACAATTTGGCATGGGTGCTAACTTGGGCATGAACTTCCAGCCCGATCACCAGTTCCCAGTCATATTTTGCCCCAGCAATAACCTTGGGTTTGGGTGTCTCGAAAGTTTGGTCCAGCATTGCAGCGCCCCGATTAATCAATTTGTTTGGCTGTGTTCTAAGGTGAACTGCCAAAAGGAACAAGATGCGCCTGCGTCATAGCGCGTTTTTTCATGCCTGGAGTAAACGTGACACCATTTCGCGGGTGTCGCGCGACAGCTTGGGTTTCGCTGCAATCCGCAGCAGCGCGGCCTTCATCATGGCTTGACGGTTGGAATCGTAGCGTTTCCAAGTTTCAAACACAGTCGTGATCCGGGCGCAAAGTTGTGGGTTGAGGTCATCCAAAGCAATCAGCTGATCGACCACTAAGTCATAGGCACCACCGTCTGGTTGGTGAAACGCCGCAGGTGTCATTGCCAAAGCTCCAATCAAAGCGCGAAACCGATTTGGATTTTTGAGCGTAAAATCAGGATGCGATAGTAGAGCAGTGGCAATGGCGACCGCCTGTGTCGGATCACAGCTTGAGACTTGAAGACTAAACCATTTATCAATCACCAAACGTTCATGGCGCCATTGGGAATAGAATTTCTGAACTGCCTCATCTCCATGCCCGGTCCTGACCAGATTACCGAGCGCGGGCATTTGCAGGGTCATATTGTCAGCGGCGGCAAATTGCTCGGTGGCCAAGGCGGCATCATCTACGAGACTAATATAGCGCAAAGCGAGATTGGCCAAAGCCCGATGGCCACAGCTCACCGCATCGGGCGTATAAGGCCCGTTGACGCTATGGGCCTTATATAGTCTGCGCAGCACATAGAGGCCCGAGCCTGCCAAATGCTGTGACAGCTTGTGATGGGCATCATGAATTGCTACGGGATCGGGGGTATGGCCCAACTCCACTAAGGCCTGAGCAACCTCATCTTGGCTCGGTAGGGCGCAACAGATGGCGCGGAAGGCAGGATCAAGGGTCTCATCGGCCAGTACTTGCAGCAGGGCTTCACTATAGCTTGGATCCGGTGCGGCAGTGTTGCATAGCATATCAATCAACACCGCGCGGCCCAGCTCACGGCTGGCCTCATAGCGGTTGAACATATCGGTATCAAAGGCCAGCAAAATTAACCGCTCAGCTTTTGTGGTGCTGCGCTGCAAAATCACAGGGGCCGAAAATCCGCGCAACAGCGACGGGATCGGCCGCCCTTGCAGCCCGTCAAAGCTGTAGCTTTGGCTTTCTTCGGTAAGAATCAGCAGCTGGGTTGGTACCGCTTCTGAGCCATCCTCGTTCAACAATCCCATTGCCACGGGAATCACCATAGGCCTCTTATCCGCTTGTCCGGGGGTGGCGGGAGTCGACTGCCTGAGGGTCAGGTAATAGGTGCCATCGGAAAAGCTTTCGTCAACCGTGACCCTTGGTGTGCCCGCTTGGCTGTACCAAAGTTTAAATTGGCTGAAGTCTTGCTCGGTGGTGTCGGTGAAGACCTGCAACCAGTCTTCGATTGTGCAGGCCTGCCCGTCGTGGCGGTCAAAATATAGATCCAGAGCCGTTTTATAGGCGGCATCTCCAACCAAAATTCTGAGCATACGGATCAGTTCCGCTCCTTTTTCATAGATGGTTGCGGTATAGAAGTTGTTGATCTCCACGAAGCTTTCAGGGCGAACTGGATGGGCGAGGGGGCCGTTGTCTTCGCGAAATTGACGACCGCGCAGGGCCGAGACATCCTCAATGCGCCGCACGTCGGCACCGCGTACATCAGCGCTGAATTGCTGATCTCGAAACACGGTAAGCCCTTCTTTGAGACTCAGCTGGAACCAATCGCGACAGGTGATCCGATTGCCAGTCCAGTTGTGAAAATATTCATGGGCGATAATAGCTTCAATTCGTTCGAAGTTCGCATCTAGCGCCGTTTCTGCGCTGGCCAAAACGGCGGAGGAATTGAAAATATTGAGGCCTTTGTTTTCCATGGCCCCCATGTTGAAATCATCCACGGCCACGATATTAAAAACGCTGAGATCATATTCACGGCCATAGACTTGTTCGTCCCAAGCCATGCTAATTTTCAGAGCTTCCATGGCAAAGGCGCATTTGTCTTGATCGCCGTCGCGTACGTAGATGTTAAGATCCACAGGCTTGCCCGACGCCGTGGTGAAATGATCGGAGAATATCTCAAAAGTACCGCCCACCAAAGCAAACAGATAGGCTGGTTTTGGCCATGGGTCTTGCCAGCGGCTGGTGTCTCCCTCACGGCCCAAAGGTTCGCCATTTGACAGGGCATAGGGAAGGTCGCTGTGGATGGTCACATCAAAGGGTGCCATTACATCAGGGCGATCTGGGTAATAGGTGATGCGGCGAAAGCCTTCGGCCTCGCATTGGGTGCAAAACATTCCGTTGGACATATAAAGCCCCGACAGAGAGGTATTTGCACTCGGATCAATCTCTACCTCACTTTGCCATATAAATGGAGTCTCGGGCACGTCACAGGTCAGGCCTGAGTCGGTCATAATAGGGCTGACGGCCACGCCGTTGATATATGCCGATAAGAGGTTGAGATTTTCACCATGTAGAAAAAAGTCAGTTACTGGGCTGTCTGGGTTTTTGCGAAACTTCACCGTTGAGCGAACACGGGTGGCTGTGGGGTGCAATGTGAATTCAAGGGCCACATGATCAACCAAAAACGTGGGCGGTTGATAATCTGCAAGAAAAATCGTTTGCGTGTCCCGGACTGTCATGGGTTTGATCCTTCACTGTTCTCGATTTTTCTACAGCGCCAAGAGGCGAGTTGGAATAACTGCTGACAAAAATTTGCAACACTGAGAGGTATTTTGTCGCTAAAAGGAAAATTGGTACGGAATAGTTACCAATTTTCCTTGCCTGTTGTACTTTTGGCGGCTAGTGAGGCCGCAACGCGATCGAGGTTGAGTGATCGCCAGACTCTGGAGTTCTAAATCATGTCCCAACGTATCGCAATTGCAGGCCTGTCCGTCGCACAAGAGTTGTTCAACTTTATCGAAAATCACGCCTTGAGCGGTTTGGATGTCAGCTCGGATCAATTCTGGACTGGCTTGGCACAAATGGCCCATGAGTTGGGTCCGAAAAACCGGGCTTTACTGGCGCATCGTGGCGACATTCAAGAGCAGATTGACAGCTGGCACATCGCGCTTCGCGGTAAAGAGCATGACGCAGTTGCCTATCAAGAATTTTTGACCGTAATCGGATATTTGGTGCCTGAGCCCGCTGATTTCGCGATCACCACCGAAAATGTAGATCCAGAGATTGCCTCTATTCCTGGCCCGCAGTTGGTGGTGCCAATTATGAATGCACGCTACGCTTTGAATGCTGCAAATGCTCGTTGGGGCAGCCTCTATGACGCCCTATATGGCACCGATGCTATGGGCGACTTGCCTCAGGGTCGTGGTTATGATGCGGCACGCGGCGCACGGGTGATTAAATGGGCTAAAGCCTATTTGGATAAAGTTGCGCCCTTGGCGCAAGGCTCGCACGCGGATTTGACCGGCTATCACGTGGATGGGGATGCTTTAGTGCCCGCCTTGGCAGATGTGGGGCAATATGTAGGCATAAACCGAAATGAAGCTGGTGAGTTGGTTGAGGTGATCTTGCAAAAGAATGGCCTACACATCGCCATTCAAATTAATGCCAAAGGCAATATCGGCAGCGGTGACAACGCGCATGTCGATGACATCTTCTTGGAAAGCGCTGTGTCAGCGATCATGGATTGTGAAGATTCAGTCGCGGCTGTGGATGCGCCAGACAAAGTTTTGGCCTACACAAACTGGCTTGGCCTCATGCGCGGTGATCTGCGCGAGACCGTTACCAAGGGCGGCACATCTTTTGATCGCGTATTGAACGCAGACCGCAGCTATCTACGCGGCGGCGAGACAAAGACACTGAAGGGTCGGGCGTTGATGCTGGTGCGCAACGTAGGCCATTTGATGACTAACCCCGCCATTACGGATCGGGATGGGCATGAAATTGGTGAAGGCCTGTTAGATGCCATGTGCACCACGATGATTGCGATGCATGATCTGAGTCGGGCAGGCGGCAACTCCTTGCATGGGTCTGTCTATGTGGTCAAACCGAAAATGCACGGCCCGGCGGAAGTGGCCTTTGCTGATGAGATTTTCACCATGGTTGAGCGTATTTTGGGTTTGCCGCAGAACACTGTTAAACTGGGCATCATGGACGAGGAACGCCGCACAAGCGCCAATCTGAAAGCCTGCATCCATGCCGCACAAGCGCGGGTAGCCTTCATCAACACAGGGTTCTTGGACCGCACGGGTGATGAAATTCATACGTCGATGGAAGCCGGCCCAATGATTCCCAAAGGGCAGATGAAAATTACCCCTTGGATCAACGCCTACGAAGATCGCAATGTTGATATCGGACTTGCCTGCGGGTTGCAGGGCAAGGCTCAGATCGGCAAGGGCATGTGGGCCATGCCGGATTTGATGGGCGATATGTTGGCTCAAAAAATTGGCCATCCGAAATCTGGTGCGACCTGCGCTTGGGTGCCCAGCCCCACGGCTGCCACATTGCACGCAACGCATTATCATCAGGTTGATGTGATGGCCGTGCAAAACGACTTGAAAGCCAAAGGCCCGCGTTGGGGCTTGGATGAGCTGCTGACCATTCCAGTGGCGGCTGGCACCAATTGGGCGCCTGATGAGTTGACACAAGAGATTGAAAACAATGCACAGGGCATTCTTGGCTATGTGGTACGTTGGGTTGATAGCGGTGTCGGCTGCTCGAAAGTGCCAGACATCCATGATGTGGGCCTGATGGAAGACCGCGCCACCTGCCGGATCTCCTCACAAGCTCTGGCCAATTGGCTGCATCACGATGTGGTGGATCGCGATACTGTTATGGCTGCCATGAAGAAAATGGCGGCTGTGGTCGATAGCCAAAACGCCGGCGACGCAACCTATACGGCCATGGCCCCAAACTTCGGTGGCATCGCTTTTAAAGCGGCCTGTGACTTGGTGTTTGAAGGCCGGATGCAGCCCTCTGGTTACACTGAACCAGTGTTGCATCGTCGCAGACAAGAACTGAAAACCGCTCAGGCCTAGGCTTGAGCAATTCACCCCTAAACCGCCTGCCGCCTTTGCAGTGCCCCATTCGAAAGAGAGCTCATGCCTAATATTTCCCTGCGCAAAGCTAAATCTGTCATCCGGACTGCCCTATCAAAAGGTAATGACCTTGGGCTTAAGCCTTTGTCTGTTGTGGTCTTGGACGCGGGCGGCCACGTCATTGCGTTTGAACGCGAAGATGGGGCGGCACCGGGCCGTTTCGCCATTGCCCATGGTAAAGCCTATGGCAGCGTGATGTTGGGCATGGCGGGTACCGCGCAAATGGCGCGTGCGGATCAGCAAGCCTATTTCATGGATGCCGTGAACGGTGTGTTTGGCGGTAATGTGATCCCGGTTCCGGGTGGTGTTTTAGTGCGCGATAAAAAAGGCGGTGTGATCGGCGCTGTTGGCGTCACGGGCGACAGCTCCGAAAATGATTTGATCGCGGCCTTGGCCGGCATCGAAGCGGCAGGATTTCTTGGCGAAGGCTAAATTCAAGCCGTTTGCTTCACATTTTACTATCTCCAGCGTGGCATAATGTTGGGGGTCTTTTCATTTTTAGAAAATTTGGGGCTGGTAGGCTTTCAAAATGCGACTTATGTTTACTCCAACTAGAGAGTTGTAGGTGTAAACATGGCGCGTCCCGTAGTAGGTATTATCGGCAACCATCATTTGATCAATTCCCAATATTTGGTGCATGGCGCCGGTGAGATGAACGCTTGGGCGGTACGCGATATTTGCGACGCACTGCCTGTTATTGTGCCGCCAGATGTATTGCTCGCTCCGGTGACCGATCTTATGGAGGCCTGTGATGGCTTTGTCTTCACTGGTGGCCGTCCCAATGTACATCCAAAAGAATATGGTGAGACTCTGACTGAGGATCACGGCAACATGGACGAGAATCGTGATGCCTTGGCCCTGCCGTTGATCCGCGCCTTGGTGGAGCGGGGACAGCCCTATTTGGCGATTTGTCGGGGCTTTCAAGAAATGAACGTGGCCATGGGCGGGAGCTTGTATCCTGAGATCCGGGATCTTCCAGGCCGTGACAACCACCGCATGCCGCCCGATGGCACATTGGAAGAGAAATTCGCCCTGCGCCATGATGTGACCCTAACGCCGGGTGGGGTATTCGCTCAGGTGTTTGGCGCCGATATAGTACGCACCAACACATTGCATGGGCAGGGGATTAATCAGCCTGGCCAGCGCATCGTGGTTGATGGGCATGCCCCCGATGGCACGCCCGAGGCCATATATGTGCGAGATGCAAAAGGCTTCGGGCTGGGTGTGCAGTGGCACCCTGAATATCGGGCCAGTGATGACCCGGTGTCGCAGCCATTATTTGCAGCCTTTGGCGCGGCCACACACATGTGGCGCAATGCGCGATAGACCTAGGCCTACGGTTGGCCTCCGGAAATTTCCATAGCCTGTCCATCATAGCTGTCTGAACCAGGACCACAGATCCACAGTGCAGCAGATGCCACTTCATCGGCGGTGATCAACCGGCCATGGGGATTGAGGTCCACCATCAACGCTCGTGCTGCCTCTTGGCTCATTTGAGCGCGCTCTGAGATGCTTTCGGTATTGCGTGCGATGATATCTGTGTCGACATAGCCCGGACAGATCGCATTAAAGGTCACTGGCATTTTCGCGTGGTCTGCGGACAGGGCTCGGATCATGCCAATCACCCCATGCTTTGACGCGCTATAGGCGTGTGCGCCTTTGAGGCCGCGCACCCCGGCTATGGAGGAAACGGCAATCACCCGTCCCCAGTCTTTCACTGGCATGTAGCGCAGGGATTCTCTGACCGTGAGATAGGTCCCATCCAGATTAATCGCCATGATGTTGCGCCAAAACTCCAAACTCGAGTTGCGGATGTTTTGCCCTTCAGCGATGCCGGCATTGGCCACGCAGATATCTATACTGCCAAATGTATCGGCGATCTTCTGCATGCCCTCTACGACCGAAGCCTCATCCGAGACATCCATCTTAACGGATAGTCCTCCAAAAGACTCGCACGCCGATTCGAGCACATTCAAACGTCGTCCGGTGATGGCAACTCGGCATCCTTGGGCTGCTAAACCGCGTGCAATGGCCAATCCGATGCCGGATCCGCCACCGGTTATGACGGCATTTTTTCCTGTCAGTATCAAAATTATTCCCCTTAATATTTATATGCAGAAATATACTCACGTTTAGCGGCTAAACGCCACGGTAGATCGGTTGCGCAATATTATTACGCGGGGTACCAATTTGGCAATCGAAAGACTTCGAGGACGGTGAAAGACCGCGTCAAGAAAGGACGAAAATTTTGAAAATTGGGGCTCTCAAAGAAATTTTTAGCGGTGAGCAGCGCGTAGCGCTCACCCCAGAAAGTGCGGCACAGCTGCAAAAACTTGGGCATGACTGTATACTCGAAAAAGGCGCAGGCATTTCCGCAGGCTTTAGTGATGCACAATATAAAGCCGTCGGGGTCGCGATTGCCGCCACTGCCGCCGCTCTGACCAAAACCAGTGATGTGATCGTCAAGGTCAGACCGCCCAGCGATGCCGAATTGAAACGGCTATCCGCCTCCAAAACTCTGATTTCTTTCTTCTATCCTGGGGCCAATGCCGCGTTGATGGAGCTGGCTCAGTCCAAAGGCGCCAGCGTTATTGCGATGGATATGGTGCCGCGCATCAGCCGTGCGCAAAAGATGGATGCCCTGTCGTCCATGGCCAATATTGCTGGATATCGGGCTGTTATTGAAGCCAGTAACAACTTTGGACGTTTCTTTACTGGCCAAGTGACCGCTGCCGGCAAAGTGCCTCCGGCCAAAGTTTTGGTTTTGGGGGCTGGTGTGGCTGGGCTTGCAGCCATTGGCACCTCCACCTCGCTCGGTGCCATTACTTATGCATTCGACGTGCGCCCAGAAGTGGCCGAGCAGGTTGAGAGCATGGGTGCAGAATTTGTCTTCCTAGATTTCTCTGATGAACAGGCCGACGGCGCTGCAACGGGCGGTTACGCTCCGGTATCATCGCCTGAGTTTGCTGCAGCCCAGCTGGCCAAATTCCGCGAAATTGCGCCGGATATGGATATAGTGATCACCACAGCTTTGATTCCCAACCGCGATGCGCCCGAACTGTGGACCGCTGATATGGTTGCAAGCATGAAGCCGGGCTCGGTGATCATCGATCTGGCCGCGGAAAAAGGTGGTAATTGCAAACTCACTGTGATGGATGAGCGGGTTGTGACGGACAATGGTGTCATCATCATCGGTTATACTGATTTTCCAAGCCGGATGGCTGCACAGGCCAGCACGCTTTATTCCAACAATATCCGCCATATGGTCGCAGATTTGACCCCCAACAAAGACGGGGTGATCGTGCATGATATGGAGGACGATGTGATCCGCGGAGCAACCGTGACCCATCAAGGTGAGATCACATTCCCACCACCACCACCTAAAATTCAGGCGATTGCCGCCAAGCCCAAAGAAACTGCGCCGGTTTTAACTCGGGAAGAGGTGAAGGCGAATGAGGCTGCGGCCTACCGCAAAACCACTCGTCAGCAATATGGTCTGTTGGCTACGGGTGGCGCATTAATGCTCTTGTTGGGGGCCTATGCGCCTGAGAGCTTTATGCAGCATTTCATTGTATTCGCGCTGGCCTGTTTTATTGGGTTCCAAGTGATTTGGGGCGTGGCACATGCGCTGCACACGCCGTTGATGGCCATCACCAATGCGATTTCTGGCATTGTTGTAGTGGGGGCATTGTTGCAGATCGGGTCGAGCAATATCCTGGTATGGCTCTTGGCAGGTCTCTCAGTCTTGATCGCGACGATCAACATCGTTGGTGGGTTTATGGTCACGCGCCGTATGCTTGCCATGTTCCAAAAATCTTAAGGCGGGGGATCAGATTATGCTTTCAACAGGTATCACATCCGCCGCATATATTGCGGCTGCCGTATTGTTTATTTTGTCCCTCGGGGGATTGTCCAACCAAGAAAGTGCCAAACGCGCGGTTTGGTACGGGATCGTCGGCATGGCATTGGCGATGTTTGCCACTGTCTTTGGACCCGGCGTTGGCAATTACATCGTAATTGCGCTGATGGTTTGCATTGGCGCCTATCTTGGCATGGTGGTGGCCCGCCGCGTTGAGATGACAGAGATGCCCCAACTGGTGGCCGCATTGCACAGTTTTGTTGGTTTGGCTGCGGTTTTTATCGGGCTGAATGCGGATTTCGAATTGGCCAATGTGCGCCAGCTTCTCGCCTCAGGTGGAGATTTGGACACATTAACTGGCTTTGGTAAAAAATTAGCAGACAAAGACACGGTTGAGATCGCGATTTTGAAGATTGAAGTTTTCCTAGGCGTCTTCATCGGGGCGGTGACGTTTACCGGCTCTGTGGTTGCTTTTGGCAAATTGGCCGGCAAGCTGAGCGGTACGCCGTTTAAACTACCGGGCGGCCATGCGCTGAACGCTATCGCTTTGCTGGCAAGTATTGTCTTGATGGTGCTTTACGCTGGCGGTGCCGGCGTCTGGACCATGATTGCCGTGATGGTGATCGCGGGCTTCATTGGCTGGCATTTAATCATGGGAATTGGGGGGGCGGATATGCCTGTGGTGGTTTCCATGCTCAACTCCTATTCCGGTTGGGCGGCTGCGGCCATCGGCTTTACGCTGGGCAATGATTTGTTGATTGTTGTTGGTGCCTTGGTTGGCTCATCGGGTGCAATCTTGAGTTACATCATGTGCAAAGCCATGAACCGAAATTTCGTCTCAGTGATCTTAGGTGGCTTTGGGGGCGCGAAGGGTCCTCAAATGACCGTTGAAGGTGAACAAATCTCGATTGAGGCTGATGGTGTTGCGGCGGCCTTGAATGAGGCTGACAGCGTCGTGATCATCCCGGGCTATGGCATGGCTGTGGCGCAGGCACAGCAATCTGTGTCGGAGCTGGTGCGCAAGCTGCGCGCTCAAGGCAAGCAAGTGCGCTTTGCAATCCACCCTGTGGCGGGGCGCTTGCCGGGGCATATGAATGTGCTTCTTGCCGAAGCGCGGGTACCCTACGATATCGTGATGGAAATGGATGAAATCAACGATGATTTCCCCAATACCGATGTGGCCATTGTGATTGGTTCCAATGATATCGTGAACCCGGCTGCTCAAGAAGACCCCAATAGCCCTATCGCTGGCATGCCTGTGTTGGAATGTTGGAAGGCCAAACAAGTGTTTGTCTCCAAACGTGGCCAAGGCACTGGCTATTCTGGCATCGAAAACCCACTGTTTTTCAAAGAAAACACTCGGATGTTCTATGGAGATGCTAAAGCCTCATTGGACAAACTTCTGCCAATGATAGACTGACAAGAGCAAGCGCACCGCCTAGGGGTTTCCGTTGGGCGGTGTGGCTTGTCTTATTTCTCACATGAGAGGCGCTTGATGTCACATATGATTGACCACCCGTTGCGCCAAAGTTCGGCTAATGAACTGCATGCGCGACCATTTCCCACCGTTGCAGCGCCAGCGCGGGCAGCCTTTTTTGCCTATAAATGTGCAGATGATGAGACTGGCCGCGATGAAGTGGCGGATCGAGCTCATCTGTGGCGATTGTTGGATATGTATGACGTGGCGCATCCCGATGGGGAGGCGACCCATTTCTTTGGGCAACTGGGTTCGGTTTGGGTGAAATGGGAATGTCACACCGAATTTGTCAGCTATACGGCAATTCTGGACGATCTGGGGAATGTGCCGTTTGATGGCAGCGAGTTTGACATCTTTCCAGCGGAATGGCTGGCTGATTTGCCTGGCTTGACCCTCTCCTCCACGTCCTTGCGGATTGAACCGGATTTGGAAACGGAATCGATCAAAGGCAAACTGTCAGATTGGTTTGTCTCTGAAAGCCTTGCCGTGAGCCGGGTATTGGACAATGCCGCAGTGATCGCTGGTGATTACCGGATGGATGGCAATGGGCATTTACGATTTGCGGTTTTCGTACCCCCCAGCACCGGTCGCCGCCGAGTGGGGCGCATTGTGCAGAGGCTCAATGAGATTGAAGTTTACAAAACTATGTCGATGTTGGGGCTGATCCGCGCGCGCGCCTTGTCCTTGCAGCTGAATTTGATCGACGCCGATATGTCGGAGTTGGTTGCGGCCTTGGCCGATGACCAGATCTCTGCTGAAGACAATCTACATGCGTTGTTGCGGCTGTCCGCAAAGCTTGAACACCATTCGGCGCGGGTGGCTTACCGCTTTGCTGCTAGCAAGGCCTATTCGGCGATTTTGGCACAGCGCATTGAAGTTCTACGTGAAAGACAATTTGAAGGTCGCCAAACATTCCGTGAATTCATGATGCGGCGCTTTGATCCAGCGATGCGCACGGTGCAAGCGCTGGATGCACGGCTGCAAGATCTGATAGCAAGGGCGATCCGAACCGGTGACCTGTTGCGCACCCGAGTAGATGTTGAGCGCCAAGGCCAAAGCCAAGAGCTGTTGACCAGCATGAACCTTCGTGCGGATGTTCAGTTGCAGCTGCAAAAGACCGTTGAAGGTCTGTCTGTGGTGGCAATCAGCTATTATGCCACCGGGCTGGTGCTTTATGTCTTGGCGCCTGTGGCGGCGATGTTTGACTTGCCTAAGGGTATTTTGACAGCCTGTGTTGTGCCTGTGGTGGTCGGGTTGGTCTATCTGGCTTTGCGACGCATTCGGCGCCATATGCCGCGTTGATTTACATCACCTCTTGACGGGGGCTGCATTGCACGCACAACTGTCGATATGACAGATATTCTCAACGCCCGCCAATTGCTGGACCATCTGGTCTCTTTCCCAACCGTAAGTTGTGATACCAACTTGCCGTTGATCGATTTTGTGCGTGATTATTTTGCTCAGCATGACATCGACAGTGTGGTGATCCCAAACGAAGACGGTACCAAAGCCGGACTGGTGGCGCAGGTGGGGCCAAATGTGACCGGTGGTGTGGCCTTGTCGGGACATTCGGATGTGGTGCCGGTTGAAGGCCAAGATTGGATCACTGACCCTTGGAACGTGGTTGAAAAAGACGACCGTCTGTATGGTCGGGGCACCTGCGATATGAAGGGGTTTGTGGCTTTAGCTATGGCCGCGATGGTGAAAGCCAAGTCGATGGATCTGCAACGCCCGCTGCAATTTTCTCTGTCGCGCGATGAAGAGGTTGGCCTGCTGGGAGCACCGGATGTGGCCAAGTGCCTATTAGACAATTTTGCTAAGGTTGAGGCTGTGGTCGTGGGGGAACCGACTAAAATGCAGGTGGTGACCGGTCACAAAAGCTGTGACGATCTGCAGTTTCACGTGCGCGGCCAGGAGGTGCACTCGTCGCGCTTACATGAAGGTGTGTCAGCGGTCATGTGTGCTGCGCGGTTTGTGGAATGGGTGCGCCAACAGAATATTGAAAGCCAAGCCAAAATGCCATCTGCGACCGCGGCACTCTATGATCCGCCTTTCACCACGCTGCATGTGGGTAAAATCAACGGTGGCACGGCCCACAACATCACGGCCAAAGACTGCTATTTCTCAATCGATTTGCGCTGTGTTGGCGATGAACGGACTGAAGATTGGTTGGCCAAAATTCAAGCACAGATCGATATCATTGAGGCTGAAATGCAGGCGGTTCACCCGGATACATTTTTCAATATTCATATCATGCGTGGCCCGGCGGTGGTGCCCGAAGTTGAAGGCAAGGCTGAGGCTTTGGCACGGCGATTGACCGGTGATAACGGCAGTCACACCGTTGCCTATGGCACCGATGGCGGACATTTTCAAAAAGAGGGGTTCTCAGTGGTGATTTGCGGCCCGGGCAGTATTGCTCAGGCGCATCAAGCCAATGAATTCATTGAACTAACAGAATTTCACGCCGGCGCACAGATGTTAGAGCGGTTGCTCGAAAGTCTTCAAACCGCTTAACTAACCGCCAGTGTGGCTCATATGACGGGACATTTTTCCGCCCTCATTACCGCGTGAATAGTCAAAATCATGCCCTTTTGGCTTATTGCCAATGGCGGCGCGAATGGCATTTTCAAGCACATCATTGCCTTCAGAGGCGCGCAGAGGTTCACGCAGGTCTGCGCTGCCTTCTTGGCCAAGGCAGGTGTAGATCTCTCCCGTGCAGGTGACCCGCACCCGGTTGCAGCTCTCGCAGAAATTATGGGTCAAAGGTGTGATCAACCCAACGCGCTGGCCGGTTTCTTCCAGACGCAAATAGCGCGCAGGGCCGCCGGTACGGTCGGGCAGGTCGGTCAACGTGTAACGTGTGGCCAGTTTTACTTGCAGGTCGCTCAAGGCCCAATATTGTCCCACTCGGTCTTCTTCGCCCAAATCGCCCATAGGCATCACCTCGATGAAGGTGAGGTCCATATCGCGTGCGGCGCAAAATTCGGTTAGATCGAACAATTCGCTCTCGTTAAAGTCTTTCAACGCCACCGCGTTCAGCTTCACTTTGAGGCCTGCTTCCAGCGCAGCGTCAATGCCGCGCAAAACGTTCACTAACTTGCCCCAACGGGTGATTTCGGCAAATTTTGCCTCGTCTAAAGTGTCGATGGAAATATTGATCCTCCGTACACCAGCGGCATACAGATCTCTGGCGAAGCGGTGCAATTGGCTGCCGTTGGTGGTTAAGGTTAACTCTTCCAAAGCGCCAGATTGCAAATGTCGTGACATGCCTTGAAAAAACGACATTATATCACGCCGCACCAAGGGTTCACCGCCGGTGATGCGCAGTTTGCGCACGCCAAGCCCAATAAAACTTGAGCATAACCGGTCTAACTCTTCCAAGGTGAGAAGGTTACGCTTTGGCAAGAAGGTCATGTTCTCCGACATGCAGTAGACGCAGCGGAAGTCACAACGGTCGGTCACAGAGAGGCGCAAATAGGTGATTGCGCGGGCGAAGGGATCAATCAACGGAGCTTTCATACACAAGAGGTAACGCTGTCGTTGAGTGATCACAAGTAAGAATTTTTGGTGAGGGTGTATCAATGCAACCTTAAACTTTGCTAATGGTTAAAAATTGAGCCAAAATTTATGGCCATCGACAAGGGCTGGCAAGCTTGCTTATCTGTGTGAAAAATTTGGCATGGAGTGAACTTGATGAGATTGGGACGTGAGCGGTTGATGAAAAGGCATGAACAAGATGTGGGCCCCTTTGGCTGCCTTGGCCGCCGCCGATGAGCGCGCGTGATCGACGCCAGGACTACGGTCCATCGGGCCGTTTCTTTCCCCAATCAAGCCCGGTTATGATCCCTGAGTATTTCAATATAGCCGAGGCTTGTTTGATTTCTCATGCCCGCGAGTGGCCGGATGCTATTGCAATTATGGATTTTAGCGGAACGGCCCGCATTTGGACCTATGGGGAGATGGCGGAGGCTGCGGAGAAATTGGCCGGGCTTTGGCAGGACCAAGGTGTGCAAAAAGGTGACCGTGTTGCCATTCTCTTGCCGCAATGTGCGGAAACGATGATTGCACATTTCGCGGCGCATTTGATTGGGGCGGTTTCTCTGCCGTTGTTTGTGCTGTTTGGGCCTGACGCTTTGCAATACCGATTGGCCGACAGCGGCGCTAAAATTGTGGTGACAGACCGGGTGCAATATCCCAAAATTTTCGAAATCAGACAGAGCTTACCAGAGCTTGAACAGGTATTCTTATGTGATGGTGAGGACGCGGAGGCTTTGAGCCTGTGGCGCAGCCTAGAGGCCTCTCATGCGCCTTTGCGCGGCGTAAAAACATTAGCCGAAGACCCTGTGATGATGATTTACACGTCAGGCACCACAGGCAGCCCAAAGGGCGTGTTGCATGCGCATCGGTTTTTGCTGGGGCATTTGCCCTGTTTGGAGCTTTCCTTCGCAGATTTCCCCAATAGCGCTGATGTGGGCTGGACCCCGGCGGATTGGGCGTGGATTGGTGGCTTGATGGATATGGCCGTGCCTTGCTTTTATTACCGGGTGCCTCTGGTGGCCAAGCGGTTTGACCGATTTACGGCTGAAGCCGCTTTTACGCTGATCCGGGATGCACAGGTGACCCGCGCTTTTTTACCGCCCACAGCGTTGAAGATGATGCGACAGTCCGTGGTGCCCGAAGATGCGCGCTTGGTGAGCATATCATCCGGTGGCGAACCTCTGTCTGCGGATCTGATCTCTTGGGCCAAGACGGTGTTAGGGGCTGAGGTGAACGAGCTTTACGGGCAAACCGAATGCAATCTCAGTGCTGGATCTGCGCGCGCTTGGGGTGTGGCGCAAACGGGCTGGATTGGCCAAGGTTTTCCGGGCTTTGATTTGCGTATTTTAGATGCGGAGGGCCAAGAGCTGGTGGCCGGCGAGGTCGGGCAGATCTGCGTGCACCGTGACACACCTAGCATGTTTTTATGCTATTGGAATCAAACTGAAAAGACCGCTGAGCGCTTTGTTGGCGACTATTTGATCACGGGCGATTTGGGCCTTATGGATGCGCAGGGATATTTGCAATTTGTGGCCCGCGATGATGATGTGATCACCGCAAGTGGCTACCGGATTGGCCCGACGGAGATCGAAGCGACATTGGCGCAGGATCCAAGGGTGATTATGGCGGCCGTGGTGGCTGCGCCTGATCCAACGCGCGGCCATGTGATTGGGGCCTATGTAACGGTTTCCTCATCACCTAAGCCGGGATTTGAACAAGAGTTGATCGCCAAAGTGGCCAAGCAGCTATCGCCGCATATGGCACCTAAATGGGTGCGAGTTGTGGCGAAGATGCCCATGACTGCCACGGGCAAAATTCGCCGTGTGGCCCTTAGGGAAATGGCCGCCCAAGCGCCTGCGCTAAAACAAACAGCCGAATAGCAGAGGCCAGCCCCAGATCAACGCCGCGCGCATGGTCAATTTCAACGGCCAAAGCATTGATAGCTTTGCCTTGCTCTTGAGCAATACGCAGAAATTCCCACCAAAATTCATCTTCGAGCGATACGCTGGTGCGGTGACCATCCAAGGTGAGTGAGCGTTTTTTTGGCCGCTGCATCAGGGATTTCGCTTGTGTTGATCAAGCCGGTGCGCCTCAGCCTTGACCTGTGACTCTTGCGCCTGTTTTTCAGCTTTGTTCCGGCCAAACTTCACTGTATTAGCCTCAGCACGAGTGGAGTTATCCGCCCGTGCTTTGGTTTTGCGAAATTTGTTGAGGTTGACCGGTTGGCTCATTTGGGGCCAATCATCAGCTCTGGCCGCACCACCCGGTCAAAGGTGGCCTCATCGACAAAGCCTAAGGCAATTGCCTCTTGCTTCAAAGTGGTGCCATTTTTATGAGCAGTTTTGGCCACTTTGGTGGCATTGTCATAGCCTATTTCCGGTGCCAATGCGGTGACCAGCATCAAGCTCTCGCGCATCAGCTTCTCGATCCGGTCGCGGTCCGCTTGGATGCCCACAACGCAATTGTCAGTGAAGGCTTTGGCCGCATCGCCCAACAGCTGCATGGATTGCAACACGTTATATGCCATCATCGGCTTGTAGACGTTCAGCTCAAAATGCCCTTGGCTGCCGGCAAAGCCAACAGCGGCATCATTGCCCAGCACATGAGCACAGACCTGCGTGATAGCTTCGCATTGGGTAGGATTGACCTTGCCGGGCATAATCGAGCTGCCGGGCTCATTTTCTGGCAACATCAATTCGCCCAAGCCGCAGCGTGGACCTGATCCCAAAAGGCGGATGTCATTGGCGATCTTAAAAAGGCTCACCGCGACTGTTTTCAACGCACCAGACATTTCGACCATAGCGTCATGGGCAGCAAGGGCTTCGAACTTGTTGGGTGCAGTCACGAAGGGCAGACCGGTGATATCGGCCATTTGCGCCGCGACCATGGGCCCCCAACCCTGAGGCGTGTTCAACCCCGTGCCAACCGCCGTGCCACCCTGTGCCAGCTCGTATATATGCGGCAAGGCTGATTCAACGCGCCGAATGGCCATGGCAACTTGATGGGCGTAGCCAGAGAATTCTTGGGCCAAGGTCAAAGGCGTGGCATCCATCATATGGGTGCGGCCAATTTTGATAATCCCGTTAAACTCTTCGGTTTTGACCTGTAAAGCTTGATGCAGCGCCCGCAGGCCTGGAAGGGTCACGTCCCGCGCAGTCATGGCGGTGGCGACATGCATCGCTGTTGGAAAAGTGTCGTTGGACGATTGGCCCATGTTGCAATGATCATTCGGGTGAATTGGGTCTTTGGATCCAATCATCCCGCCCATCATTTCGATTGCACGGTTGGCGATCACCTCATTGGCGTTCATATTCGATTGCGTGCCTGAGCCAGTTTGCCAAACAACCAGTGGAAAATGATCATCCAACAGTCCAGTAAACACTTCATTGGCCGCGTCTTGAATGGCTTGGCCCTTATCGGCGGGCAATTTTCCCAAGCCAGTGTTGGCTTTGGCACAGGCCTGTTTGATGACCCCAAGTGCGCGCACGATGGCGACGGGCTGTTTTTCCCAACCAATTGGGAAATTCATTAATGAGCGCTGTGTCTGCGCACCCCAATATTTGTCTGAAGGAACTTCAAGCGGGCCGAAGCTGTCGGTCTCAGTACGTGTGGTGGTCATGGGATGCCCTTTCGTTATTTGAGAAAGGTTTACCCATGCAGGGCTGGGGGCGCAATGCGCTCAATCCGGGTTTTAGTGTTTTCGGAAGCTATCGAGCCTCACAACCTCCGCTTCTGGCTTGGGTTTGTCGCTTGGTTCGGCATTTTCATGCATTGGTGCCGCTGCGACGGGCAGGGTTTCTATATCCGCATCTTGAGGCTCGGCGCTCTCGGATTGCTCAAAGCGCAGGCCAAACTCGACCGAAGGGTCCACAAACTTGCGCAGGGCCATGAAGGGAATGTAAAGTGGTTCTGGGGAGTCGCCAAAATTCAGGGTGATGGAGAAGCCTTCATCGGTGACTTCCAGATTGTCGAACCAATGCTGCACTACGACGGTCATTTCATCGGGATAGCGATCTGAAAGCCAATCGGCGATTTCCACATCTGGATTCATGGTATCAAAGGTGATGAAAAAATGGTGATCTCCCGGCAATTCGCCGGCGGTGGCTAGATTTTGTAGCAAGGTTTTGATGAGACCACGCATCGCATCGTGCATCATATTGCCATAGTCAATCATTTTTACCACCATTGCATCGGTTCCTGTTTGTTGGGTACTTTAAGGTATTTAGCGGGAAACAAAAGAGTGGCTGAGCGATTAGAGCAAAGAAACTGCGACGGATACAAGTGCAAGCGTTGGCAAAACCCAAAGGATGTCCCATTCGCGCCAAATCAGCATTATGGCCGCAATGGCCGAGAGGCCCAAAGCCGAACCATCTACCGCCTCCCACTGGGGCAATGATATGTCAAAGGGGCCAAGGGTAAAGCGGGCATGGGCCAAAAACCAAATTTGACCGGCAAACCAGATGGAGATACTGGCAATTACCCCGACTACAGCCGCCGTTATTCCGGCCAATCCACGCGCCAGCCAAGCTACAGACATCAGCCGCTCAAGATGAGGGGCAAATAGAAATATCCATAAAAAGCAGGGGATAAAGGTCACCCAAAGGGTCAGCAGACCGGCCAGCAAAGCCAATCCAAGTCCGGCCGCTTGATAGCCGGCCAAAAAGCCGACAAATTGCGTGACCAATATCAGCGGCCCGGGGGTGGTTTCCGCGAGACCCAAAGCATCCACCATCTGCGGTGCGGTGATCCAATTAAGATTGGTCACGGCAGTTTGTCCTAAATAACCCAAAACTGCATAGGCGCCGCCGAATGTCACCACCGCAAGAGTTGAAAACACCACTGCGACTTTGGTCAAAAACGCGTCTTTGATCAACCACAGCAACGCAATAGGCGCGACCCAAAGCGCGGCCAAAAGGGTTGATATGGCCGTGGTGGACTGTGGCAACTTCATGATTTTGCCTGCGGCATGGTCTGCGTCGGGCAAGGCTAATATGCCCCAAATCGCGGCCACAAAGACCACAGCGGGATATGGCAGATCCGCAATAGCAATGGCGCAAAAACTACTGGCAGCCACAGCCAACGCCATCCGAGTACGCAACGCGCGTTTTGAGATCTTGAGCAGCGCTTGCACCACGATCACCACCACACAGGCTTTGATCCCCATGAAAGCCGCAAACAACAATGGCGTTTGTCTAAATTGCACATAGGCCAGAGCTAGGGCAAAAATCACCAAAGCGCCCGGCAAGACGAACAGACTGCCGCCGATCAAGCCGCCACGGACCCCATGCAGGCGCCAGCCCAAATAGGTGGCCAATTGCATCGCCTCCGGCCCGGGCAGCAACATGCAAAAGGAAAGGGCGCGCAGAAAATCTTCCTGCGAGATCCAGCCACGCTTATCGACCAACTCATCCTGCATCAGAGCGATCTGAGCTGCAGGGCCACCAAATGATAGCAGCCCAATCTTGCCTGCCACGGCAGTGAACTGCGAAAGGGAAACTTGCGGGTCTGCACGGTTTTGCGGTGTCATGCTGGTCTCCTTAGCTAAGAATTGGCCTAAGCGAACAAAGGACACAAGACAATATCTTCAACCATTGGCCGAAGCGGAGGTTGTTGTGTCGCAAAAGAGCGTGACCTTGGCCGAAAATGAGTTAAACCGCCCATGACTTTGCGGCGAGGTTTTCACATGACTTTACTTTTGGGCGTCGACACCGGCGGCACGTATACGGATGCGGTGTTGATCCGCGATGAGACGCATGTCATCGCCACAGCGAAGTCCCTCACCACGCGCGCAGATCTGGCGTTGGGCATCGGAGCTGTGGTGCGGGATGTTTTGGCTAAGGCTCAAGTTTCTGCGAAAGATATCTCTCTGGCTTCACTCTCCACCACTTTGGCCACAAATGCCTTGGTCGAGGGGCAAGGGGGCCGCGTCGGGTTGATCTACATCGGCTTTGACGCGCGTGACCTTGAAGTCCAGGGATTGAAAGACGCGCTGAAGGGCGATCCTGTGATTGTCATAACTGGGGGGCATGATCACTCAGGCTCGGAAGTGGCCCTGTTGGATGAAGCTGGCTTACGTGATTGGTTGGCGCAAGATCAAGGCGTGTCCGCTTTTGCAGTTGCGGCGCAATTTGCCACTCGAAATCCGGCGCATGAGCAGCGGGCTTCCGAGATGGTTTCAGATATCACTGGCCGCCCGGTCAGTGCCTCGCATCATTTGTCATCAAAGCTCAATGGCCCAAAACGCGCGTTGACCGCGGTGCTAAATGCGCGCTTGATTGGATTGACCCATAAGCTGATTGGTCGTGCTGAAGATATTTTGCAAGATATTGGCATAACGGCACCTTTGATGGTGGTGCGTGGAGACGGGGCCTTAATCTCGTCCAGCATGGCCAAGGAACGGCCAATTGAAACCATTCTAAGCGGTCCTGCGGCTAGTATTGTCGGTGCGCGTTGGATGACCGGGCTGGATCATGCTTTGGTGTCAGATATTGGGGGCACCACTACCGATATAGCTCTTCTGCGCGATGGACGGCCAGAGATTGATCCCGCAGGCGCGCAGGTGGGGCCTTATCGCACCATGGTGGAAGCCGTGGCGATGCGTACCACAGGTCTGGGGGGCGACAGCGAAGTGCATTTCATTTCGCATGGGCTTCAGGGCGGAGTATCCCTCGGCCCCAAGCGGGTTTTGCCAATTTCCTTGATTGCGCATGAGGCGCCAGAGGTGGTCTTGACTGCGCTCGACCGTCAGCTGCGGGCTGTCATGCCTGGGGAATACGACGGACAGTTTCTGCGCGCCGTTGCGGGCGTGGATGCGGGCGGATTAACTGCGCGTGATCTGGCGGTGTTCGAGCGAATCGGGCAGGGAACCCACGCCATGGACCAAGTGCTCATGGCGCGGGTTGACGCCCTGTCTGTACAGCGTTTGGTGTCACGTGGTCTGGTACAACTGTCAGGTGTGACACCCTCCGACGCCAGCCATGTGTTGGGCCTCTTGGATGTCTGGAACTGCGACGCAGCCGCGACGGCGCTTAAGCTGTTTGGCCGCCGCAGAACCGGTTCTGGGGACCCTCTGTCGGTTGATCCGGCTGCGATGGCGCAGATTATTTTGGACCAATTGACTGCGCAAACCTCCCTTGCGCTTCTGACCGTGGCCTTTGGCGAGGAACAAGATCCCTATCATGGCGCGCCCGCGGATTTGGCGAGCCATGAGTTGCTGCATCGCGGTTTGAGCCGTATGCTTGGTTTGGTAAAAATTGAGGCGGGGTTAAATGTGGATGTGATTGGGCTTGGCGCTTCGGCCGCCACTTATTACCCTGCGGTAGGACGCAAGTTGCAATGTAAGGTTACCCTGCCAGAACATGCCGCTGTGGCCAATGCTATTGGCGCTGTTGTCGGCCGGATTACCATGCGTCGCTCAGGGACGGTTACAGCGCCGGCAGAGGGCGTTTATCGGGTACATTTTATTGATGGACCTAAGGATTTCATCTCAGAAGATGTAGCATTGCAGGCTTTGGAGGAGTGGTTATCAGCGGCGGCTATGGCTGATGCTCAAGAGAGTGGCAGTGAAAATATCCAAGTCTCAGCAAACCGGGAGATCAAGCGCGCCAGAACAGAAGCACGTGATGTGTTTATCGAAGCTACTATTTTTGTAGAGGCTTCTGGTCGTCCTCGGGTATCTCATTAAAGCTAGGCCACGGCCTGAGCTTTGTGTTGGGATAATTTTAAATCAAATAAGGACGTATGGTAAATGGCATTAAATTTACGGTTTATCCAGGTAAAAGGCATTCCAGTGTTGTTTTGGAGCTCTCCCAAAGCTTTGACGATAAAGCCGCCGTTTACGTCCTTTGTTCTCCTGATAATAGGTTTGGCTATTTTTGGATTGGGCGAGGCTTTACTGATTTCTGCTGGATATGGGGTAAGCCCTTGGACGGTGTTTGCTCAAGGTCTCACCACGGTGACAGGCTGGAGCATCGGCTTCGCAACCTTTATTACCAGCATTGCCGTTCTTGTACTTTGGGTGCCACTGAGACAAATGCCGGGGATTGGGACAATTTCCAATGCGATCGTGATCGCATTGGTGTTGGAATATATTTTGCCGCATTTACCTCGGTTTGAGCTTGATGCCTTACAGATAGCCCAAGCAGTTTTTGGGGGCTTCTTGTTACGGGATTTGGGGGGGCAATTTATTTGATTTCCAATCTGGGCCCAGGTCCGCGTGATGGTTTGATGACTGGGGTGCAACATCTAACCAACTGGCCAATTTCAGGCGTCCGTGCCAGTATTGAGATACTCGTTGTAATCGCGGGCTTGTCGTTGGGGGGCACGGTTGGCCTCGGCACAGTCTTGTTCGCAATCGGCATTGGCCCTGCCGTCTCCGCGAGTCTTTTTACCTTAAATCACTTTTTTCGAGACACTAAACTATAATACCTTAAGGTCTTCAGTCTTCGCTAATAGTAGAGCTAACGCCGAGCCACTATAATAAAATTAATCGCAGTTTTGATATTTACTAGACAAACAAGCTAATGTTTACTTCGTCGGCATCTTTTACAAAGTCCTTAATTTTGACCAAATCCACTTTATTTTCTTTACTTTATAAAGGAGTAGTTCCAGTTTCCATGTGGATGATTTGTCCGTCTTTGATCATGCTGGAGATCATGACGGCTTCCTTTGTATTATCCGGATAGGAAATGAAGTTGTGCACTACCAAGATGTCATCGTTTTCATAAACCAAACGAGTAGAGTCCTGAATGAACTTTTCGTTGGCCATCATAGCTGCAAACATGGATGCCCACTGGTTTTAGAAAACTTATCGCCTGATTTGTGAAAAACGAAGACAGCGTCTTCGTGAATAAGCTCGAAGTAAGCGTCAACGTCTCTATCAGATATTGTTTTGTTTAGTTTATCGTAAATTGCCATTAGTTAATTCATTTAGATAAAATCTCGCCAAGTATCAATGTAAGTGTTGGTTTCCAATGTTTAGTAGGTTTACCAGCCTAGAACTTTCTTTCGTAAGGAGTTTGGCCCCCTGTTAATGCCAAGTCGATTTTCATGACATTCTTGTTGAGAGCCACTAGACCCCAATTCACACCATATGGACCATCAATAAAATCTTGAAATTGAGAATCTGAAATGCCCTCTTTAGCTTCCCAGACGCAGTAAATTGGATTTTCTGAGTTCATCGGCATGAAGGCATGGTTGAAAAAGCCTTTTTTCATGGTTGTTTTGATGTTTTGTGCAAACACAGTTTCGTCACTCATCGGTGCGCCAGTTTTACCCCACCACTCCCCGGCCATTCCCGGTTTTAAGTGATGATGAACGATGTAGAATGTTGGTACGGTAATCCCCCCGAAAAATGGTTGTGTTGAAAACTAGAATTTTCTCAGCAGTATAAGCTAAGGAGATTCACGATGAAGAAATCACGTTATTCAGAGGCACAGATTGTCTCAGTTTTGAAAGAAGCTGAGAGTGGTGTTCCGTATCAACAGCAGTCCCACCCATGTCTAATATCACCAGTGAAGCCCCAGCCGTGCTAATACGTTCAATGATCTGGCCTAGGTGCTGTACTGACCTAGCCAGTCTGTCGAGCTTAGTGACTACCAGCTTGTCACCATCACGCAGCATGCCTAGCGCAGTCTCCAGTTGCTCACGTTCAGCCACGGAGGAGACCTGCTCTTTGAAGACACGTTCACAACCATACGCTTCTAAATCTCTTATCTGGCCTTCAAGACCAGTAACTTGTTCAAGTGTAGACGTTCTAGCTAACCCAATACGTACAGCACATTCTCCCAATAGACCTCGAGACCATGTAGTAAATAGTACCACAAGTAACCAATGTCAATTCTATTGGTACCATTTCCCTGTGTCCCGCTACGGCAGGGTCTAATGGTACTGCGCTGTTTGGTGGATGTTCGGAGTGACGAATAAACTCATGACTGATTTTACAGCAGCGGAAGCAGGCAGCAGGGGCAGCTAGCATATGCAAGACCAACCGTCGGATCTATCATTTGAGAGAGAGTTAGATTTCAATTGTATATTGTTGGTCAGGTGCGAGGGGGGAAAGATACGCTCCGTGCCTTATATATATACCTTCTCAGACTTTTCCGCCAATTTTGAAGTGGAAGGCGCGGGTATTCACTATAGGGCAGTATCATCTCACGGATGGCATCAATCATTGGCTCGATGGTCCGCTTCATTAAGCTAGCACCATAGTAGCTGGAGATTTCGTCCCCTTTCTCAGCCTTCTTCTTCAGGTCCTTCACGAATCGTTTGATGGTGTCGGAGCGTTGCTGATTTATCTAATGCTTCTTGTGTGGAATACAGATCGATTGTCATTCTGTTCTATCCTTCAGGTGTTGGAGGGGCTTTGGGAGCTATGGTGCAACCCAATTGAAGCCGTTGATTTGATTGAGGTTTTGGGGAGGGGCGCAGCCGCTGGGTGCAATGGTGCAAATACGGTGCAGATACCCACAGGTTTCTTGCCGTTAACGGGTAGAAATATTGGGTACGAAAAACAACGCAGGAAGCCTTTAGAATAAGGGCTCTGCGCTGTTCTAACTGTTAACAATATGAGTGGTAATAGTGGAGGTTTCTGTTGCCAGGCACCTCCGAGCCCCGCCTGCCGCTGCTAGGCGACAGGGCTTAAGTGTTCAATGTCTCGAACTGCTTACGCAGCCAAAGCCATTGGAGCTTTGTTGTCATTTGCAACTAGCTATAGTGAACCGATAACGGTGGTATCTCACCGAGCCAAAGCTTACCCCTTTAAACGTCCGTCGATCCTATTTCAGCCCCATCTGTCCCCAAATGAGGGAGGTGATGGTGGAGCTGCCGGGTACCGCCCCCGGGTCCGATCCATGTATTGCGAGCGCGTTTATGACCATAGTCCCGAAGGACAATTCCTATGTAAGGCGCTTTGGGGCGGATTGAAAGGGGGCGATGGGCTGGCAATCCAGTTTTTGAGCGCACCGACACTGCGTAACCTTCCAGTTGGCTACTCCGGCTCTGGCACTTGTGGAAAAACCGGGTTAGCACTGCGCCAAAGTTATAACTTCGGAGAGACCCATGTTTAATGCCCTTGTTGTTGAAAAAACTGAAACTGGTACCCATGCTGCTGTGCGTGAAATCTCATATGACGATTTGCCTGCGGGTGATGTGACAGTTTTGGTTGAATATTCCACCGTTAATTACAAAGATGGCCTGTGCATTGGCCCCGGTGGCGGTTTGGTGCGCACGTATCCGCATGTTCCGGGCATTGATTTTGCGGGTACCGTCGAGAGCTCTGACGATCCTCGCTACAAAGCCGGTGATGCGGTCGTGCTGACTGGCTGGCGCGTCGGCGAAAAATATTGGGGCGGCTATAGCCAAAAGGCTCGCGTGAAGGCGGATTACCTCGTGCCGCTTCCAGAAGGTTTGAGTAGCCGCCAAGCTATGGCAGTTGGCACGGCAGGGTTTACGGCCATGCTTGCTATTATGGCTTTGGAAGATCATGGGCTGCACCCCGAACAAGCCCCCGTGCTGGTCACCGGTGCGGCGGGCGGTGTGGGCTCGGTTGCAATCGCGATTTTAGTTAATCTGGGCTATGAAGTTGCAGCCGTGACCGGTCGGCCGGAAGCCTCTGACTACCTCAAAGCACTGGGTGCCACGCAAATCGTGGCGCGCTCTGACATTAATGAAACCACCAAACGCCCGCTTGAAGCGGAAACATGGTCTGGTTGTGTGGATGCGGTAGGCGGCAACATGTTGGCGCGGGTTTTGGGACAGATGGCCTATGGTGCTTCTGTGGCCGCTGTGGGTTTGGCGGGGGGGGCAGGGCTGCCCACCACGGTAATTCCGTTTCTGCTGCGCGGAGTGAACCTTTTGGGCATCGACAGCGTGATGCAACCTTTTGAAAACCGCAAACGCGCTTGGGCTCGAATTGCAAATGATCTGCCCATGGACAAGCTTGAAGGCATGATCACCGCGGCCACTTTGGCGGACCTGCCGGCGCTGGGAAAAGATATTCTCAGAGGCCAAGTGCAGGGTCGCGTGGTGGTTGACGTCAACGCCTAGGCTGCAAGGGTCTTAATTTTGAGCGATATCTGTGCTGCGGGGTTGATCCCAAGCAAATTTCAAACAACACTAGCCCTTTGGGTCCCGGCCTAGGGGATTTTTTATGCCAAGGAACGCGATGATGCAGCTCGACCTAGATTTTATCCGCCAACAGTTTCCAGCCTTTGATGTGCCATCGCTTGATGGGAAATCCTTTTTTGAAAATGCCGGCGGCTCTTACACATGCGCCCAGGTGCAGGAGCGATTGTTTCGATTTTACCGCGAACGCAAGGTACAGCCTTATGCGCCCTATGAAGCCTCCCGTCTGGGCGGGGAGGAGATGGATGAAGCGCGCTTGCGCTTGGCGGCGATGCTGGGGGTCCAGACTGATGAGTTGAGCTTTGGCCCCTCCACGACGCAAAACACCTACGTTTTATCGCAAGCGGTGGCTCAGTGGTTGGAGCCGGGGCAATCGATCATCGTGACGAACCAAGACCATGAGGCCAATTCTGGTCCCTGGCGGCGTTTGGCAGAGCGCGGGATTACGGTCAAAGAATGGCGCATCAATCCTGAAACGGGGCTGTTGGATCCGCAAGATTTACAGGCGCTTTTAGGGGATGACGTCCGCATGGTTTGTTTTCCGCATTGTTCAAATGTAGTGGGGGCGGTGAACCCTGTGGCTCAAATCACGGCCATGGTCAGGGCGGCGGGCGCTTATAGCTGTGTGGATGGGGTGAGCTATGCCCCGCATGGCTTTCCCAATGTAGATGCCTTGGGCGCAGATATTTACCTGTTTTCAGCCTATAAGACCTATGGGCCGCATCAGGGGGTGATGGTGATCCGCAGAGAGCTGGGCATGAGCCTGCCGAATCAAGGCCACTATTTCAATGCACACAGCCTATACAAGCGCTTTACCCCGGCAGGACCCGATCATGCGCAGGTGGCGGCCTGTGCTGGCATGGCTGATTATGTGGATGCGGTGCATGCGCATCACTTTGGCGGTGAGGCTTCTCCGGCGCTGCGTTGTGCTCAGGTACATGATCTGTTTCGCGCCCATGAAGTGAAGTTGACCCAACCTATTTTGGATTATCTTGCCGCGAAAAACTCTGCGCAATTGATTGGCCCTGCGAAGGCCGAAGACCGTGCGCCAACCATTGCGATCAAGCTTCAGATGTCCGGTGAAAAGGCAGCTGAAAAGCTGGTCCCCTTTGGTGTGATGGCAGGCGGGGGCGACTTTTATGCGGTGCGTCCGCTGGAGGCAATGAACATCTCGCCAGAGCATGGCGTGCTGCGCCTATCTTTTGTGCATTATACTGGCCGTGAAGATGTTGACCGTTTATTGAACGCGCTAGATCATATCCTATAATTGATCAAAAAGGACGCATGATGACCCCCACAATTCTGTGGTTTCGGCGCGATTTGCGCCTGCAGGATCATACTGCCCTGACCGCCGCTATCGCGCGTGGGGGGCCGGTGATTGCCGTGTTTATCTGTGATGCTCAGGTTGAAAGCCTGGGAGCGGCGCCCAAATGGCGGCTCGGTCTCGGCATAGAGGCTTTGCAATCCGCCTTGGCGGCGAAGGGTAATCGGCTTATATTGCGTCGAGGTTCTGCCTTCGAGGAGCTGAAGGCTCTGGTGGCTGAAACCGGTGCTCAGACTGTCTATTGGCAACGTGCCTATGATCCAACAAGCCAAGAGCGCGATGTGGCCGTTAAAGCTGCATTGCTGGAGCTGGGGGTGGAGGCTAAGAGTTTCAAGGGCCATTTATTGTTTGAACCCTGGACTGTGCAAACCAAAGTGGGCGGGTTTTTTAAAGTCTACACGCCGATGTGGAATTCTGTGCGGGGACGCGACGTGTCTGCACCTTTGCCAGAACCGGCCATCGTTACTGCGCCAGAGGCATTTCCCGCCTCTGATAACCTAGCAGATTGGCGGCTTGGCCGTCAAATGCGGCGCGGGGGGGCGATTGTGGCGGGTTATGCCCGTGTTGGGGCTGCAAAGGCCATGGCGCGACTGGAGGAGTTCACTAACGGCGGATTGCGCGATTATCGCGCCAATCGTGACATCCCGGGCGAAGATGGCACCTCGAAGCTGGCGGAAAATCTTGCGCTGGGCGAAATTACCCCGGCGCAATGCTGGCATGTGGGGCAGGCGGAATTGGAACGCGGCAATCCAGGAGCGGAAACTTTCCTCAAAGAGCTAGTTTGGCGCGAGTTTGCCTATCACCTACTGCACTATACACCACAAATTTTAAACCAAAATTGGAAGCCCGCTTGGGACGCGTTTCCTTGGAGTGAGGACAGTAATAGCCGCAATTTTACCGCATGGAAAATGGGTCAGACTGGGCTTGAGTTTATCGATGCAGCCATGCGCGAACTCTATGTGACAGGCACAATGCACAACCGCGGTCGGATGATTGTGGCGTCCTATTTGACCAAACATTTGATGACACATTGGCGCTTAGGCCAAGCGTGGTTTGAAGACTGTTTGATCGACTGGGATCCCGCCAGCAATGCTATGGGCTGGCAATGGGCAGCGGGCAGCGGCCCGGATGCAGCTCCCTATTTCCGTGTGTTCAATCCTGAAAGCCAAATTGAGAAGTTTGATGCGGACCGTCGTTATCGGCGCACATGGATTGCAGAGGGCCAGCAGGCGCCGCCAGACACGGCTTTGCAGTTTTATGCTGCAAGCCCCGTGTCATGGAACCTTTCGCCCAAAACACCTTATCCGCAACCGATTATAACCGCCAAAGAAGGGCGCGAGATTGCTTTGTCCTACTATCAATCTCGTACTTTCTAGCTAGGGAAACGCTTGCTTTTTGTGTGTTCTACTTTAATTCTTACATAATTTCGACCTTTGCTGGAGAGCTTTGATGATACTGACGACTACTGACGGCCAGAAAGATTTGCCTCGTTATTTTGCCACGGCCTTTGGTATCGCGCAGAAAGGGCAAAACGGGCGCATCGACTTTGTGCTGGACGATGGCCGCACCTTTCGCGCTGAAGGACCGGGCGTGGGTCCTATTTGCGAAATTCGGATCAATAATAGTGGTATTTTTGAACGGCTGCTGAGGGAAGGCCAATTGGGCTTCTGCGACGCCTATCTTGATGGGCAATGGAGTACCCCTGACTTGCAGGCCTTCATGGATTACATCCATGCGGATAATGACGAAGTGTTCGATAGTTTTCCGGGCCAAAAGTTGGTACAATTTTATGAGCGATTTCGCTTTCGGATGCAGGGCAACTCAAAAGGCCAAGCGCGCAAAAATATCAGCTATCACTATGATCTTGGAAATGATTTTTACGGCCTCTGGCTTGATAAAACTATGACTTATTCCTCCGCCATTTTTGCGGATGGTCAAGAAAGCCTTGAGAAGGCCCAAACTGCAAAATATGCTAGCATGGTTGACCAAATGGGCGTAAAGGCCGGCGATCATGTGCTGGAAATTGGCTGTGGATGGGGCGGATTTGCTGAATATGCCGCTAAGGAGCGCGGATTGAACGTGACCTGTCTGACCATCAGCAAAGAGCAAATTAAATATTCACAGGACCGGATCACGGCTGCGCGACTACAGGATTTGGTGACATTCAAACTGCAAGATTACCGCGATGAAACTGGGGTCTACGACGGGATTGCCAGTATAGAAATGTTTGAGGCTGTGGGGGAAAAATATTGGCCCTCTTACTTCAAAACGATCCACGACAGGTTAAAGCCGGGGTCGCAGGCCACGTTGCAAATCATAACCGTGCGCAATGATCGCTTTGACGTGTACCGTAAAAGCGTTGATTTTATCCAGAAATATATTTTTCCGGGTGGCATGCTGCCTTCGCCGGCGGTGTTGGCGCAGCAGGTAGAAAAGGCGGGTTTGAATGTGGTCAAATCGATTGAGTTTGGTGAAAGCTACAGCCAAACTCTGCGATGTTGGCATGACACTTTCAACGACAAATGGGATCAAGTGGTCGCTATGGGTTTTGATGATCGGTTTCGCCGGATGTGGAATTTTTATCTCACCTCTTGCGCTGCCACCTTTCATTATGGCAACTGCGACGTAACCCAGATCACAATTTCCAAACCAAACTGAGTAGTTTATATGACAAATGTGTTCCTCTTCGGAACCCTCTGCTGGCCTGACCTTTTGCATCGGGTGGGCGGCAAGACCTGCCCTGAAGGGCAGGCGGCTGTTTTGAACGGTTTTCAGGTCAGCTGGGCGAAGGGACATGGTTTTCCAGCCATCCATCAGGTGACGGGCTCGGCGGCTCATGGGATGGTTCTTCGCGGCTGCGATGCTGCGGTTTTGAACCGTTTAGACCATTACGAAAGCGGTTTTGGCTACAGCTTACATCCGGTTGAGGTACAAGAACCTGACGGGCCGCTGCAGGCTCAAGTTTACTTACCACCTGAGGGCATTTCGGCCGGAGAGGTTTGGAATCTTGATGATTGGGTGCGCGATTACGGTGCTTTGACCTATGAGGCGTCTTCGGAGGTTATGTCGGTGATGGGTCGAATATCGGCGGCTGATATGGCCCCAGCCTATTCGATGATTCTGGTGCGGGCCGATGCGCGTTTGAAAGCCCGTGCTTTGCCTTCGCCGGTGTCTCCGTCGGGTTTGTCGCACGGGGATGTCACCGTGCATCAACACCAACAGCCCTATACCCGGTTTTTTGCGATGCAAGAGGCTGATATCTCGGTGCCGCGCTTTGACGGTGGCCCTGCGCAGCGGATGTTTCGCGCTGCCTATATGGGCACGGACGCCGCGATTGTATTGCCCTATGATCCTAAAACAGATCGGGTGTTGCTGGTGGAGCAATTTCGTTTTGGTCCATTTTTACGCGATGACCCAAACCCTTGGTTGATAGAGCCTATCGCGGGGCGCATTGATCCAAGCGAAACCCCTGAAGCCGCGGCCATACGCGAGACGCAAGAAGAAGCCGGTCTGATCTTGCGTGCCCTGCATCAGGTGCACAGCGGCTATAGCTCGCCAGGCAGCAGTACTGACTACTTTAATATCTACGTGGGCATAACCGATATTGGCGATGATGCCGCTATTTTGGGCGGGTTAGAAGATGAAGCTGAGGATATCCAAGGCCATATTATGCCCTTTGATGATTTCTTGGCTTTGCTTAAATCGGGCCAACTCCCGGTCGTGCCTTTGGCCGTCGCGGGCTATTGGTTGGCACTTAATCGTGATGAATTGCGCAACAATTCTTGAGATTCTCCGCATAAGGGACTAGGAAGATAAAAAGGAAAGAGCTTGCAATGACGACTATCTACTCGGATCTGGCTGCGGCCGTGGGCAATACACCTTTGATCAGGCTGAATGCCGCAAGTGAGGCTACGGGCTGCGAAATCCTGGGCAAAGCAGAATTTATGAACCCAGGTCAATCGGTTAAAGATCGTGCGGCGCTTTATATCATCAATGCCGCAGTGGCGTCTGGTGCGCTTAAGCCGGGCGGGACGATTGTTGAGGGCACGGCTGGCAATACCGGCATTGGTTTGGCCTTGGTGGGTGCCTCGATGGGCTTTCGCACTGTGATTGTGATCCCTGAGACCCAGAGTCAAGAGAAAAAAGATATGCTGCGGCTTGCGGGGGCTGAATTGGTCGAAGTGCCAGCCGCCCCCTACAAAAACCCGAATAACTATGTGCGCTATTCCGAGCGTTTGGCGAAAGAGCTGGCCAAGACCGAGCTGCATGGCGCAATTTGGGCCAATCAATTCGATAATAGTGCCAACAGGCAGGCCCATATCGAAACCACAGCGCCGGAAATTTGGGCCCAAACCGACGGCAAAGTGGATGGTTTTATCTGTGCCGCAGGCTCAGGTGGCACGGTTGCCGGCATGGGGATGTATTTGCAGCCTAAGGGCGTGAAAGTGGGATTGGCCGATCCAGATGGTGCGGCATTGCACAGTTTTTACACCACTGGCGTTTTGGCCTCCTCCGGCGCATCTATCAGCGAGGGCATTGGGCAAGGGCGGATCACCAAAAATTTGGAAGGCTTCACCCCGGATATGTCCTACAATATCTCTGATGCTGAGGCTTTGCCCTATGTGTTTGATCTGCTGCGCAACGAAGGTCTTGTCTTGGGCGGATCTTCAGGAATTAACATTGCTGGCGCCGTGCGTATGGCCCGCTATATGGGCCCCGGTAATATGATAGTGACAATCTTATGCGACTACGGAACTCGTTATCAATCAAAACTCTTTAACCCTGATTTCCTGCGCTCAAAAGGATTTGATGTGCCGGAATGGATGGAGACCAGCCGTGATATTAAAACAGTTTATGAAACTTCCTAAGCTCGCACTTGTCCTATGCTTATGCCTTTGGGGTATGGCAGTGGGCGCACAAAGCGCGTCTGGGACGTCTCCTGATTATGACCGCTGGGCTGCGACCGCCTCTATAGCCCAAAATACGCTTGAAAGTGGCGCAGCTAACGAAGCTTTTTTGACAAAACTGCGCGAAAAACTGGCGCTGCGCCGGGCTGATTTTTTAGCGGCGCAAGATGCTAGTACTGTTCGGCTCAACACCTTGAAAACGCAACTCTCCGCTTTGGGTCCAGTGCCAGAAGAGGGTAGTGAGCCTGAGGATATCGCGAGCCGTCGCACCACGTTGAAAAGTGAAATCGAGACTTTGAATGCACCACGCATTCGCGCCAAAGAAGCCTTTGAGCGCGCCGAGGGATTGATCCGCGAAATTGATGCGGCCCTTTCGGCCCAACAAGCTGCAATTTTGATGCGTCTTGGCCCGTCACCCTTGGATGTCCGCATTTGGCCCTCAGCAATGGGGCAGCTTACCGAAGCCCTTCAGGTCGTGATTGGCAGTGTTTCAGCCGCTTGGAACACACCGGTGGTGCGTGAAGAAATCCGCGATAATCTCCCTGTCATCTTATCGCTTTTGCTGGCTGCGGGTTTGTTGATGACCCAAGGTCGCCGTTGGATGGTGCATGTTTCACTGACCTTCAATCGTGCTGAAAGCCCATATGCTAATAAATTCGCCTCCTATCTGCGCTCTTTGGGACAGTTGGCGATTGTGATTTTAAGCCTGCATCTTTTAGCCCGTGCTTGGGACATCTCACGTCTACATGGCAATGATCTGGCGTTTTTGTTGGAACATGCAGTTTGGATTTTGGCGCCCTTCTTTGGCAGCCGTTGGATGGGGAAACAGCTGTTTCCTTTGGATGGTCTGACCCAAATCCCCGTGCCATTGCAAGCCGACCTAAGGCCACAAGCGCGCCTCATCACACATTGGCTCGGTTTGATAGTGTCGGTTCAAGTTTTCATGGGGTACTTGCGAGATGCCGTTGACTTTAACAACGGCACGATTGCGGTTTATTCGTTCATATTGGTGTTGATTGCATCTGTCGCCACATTCCGCCTTGGAATGATGATTTGGAAAAGCACCGCAGGTGCAGCTGACGATCAATCAATTGCCAAATCGACAAATCGGTTGCTCACGCGCCTTGGCCAAGCCATAGTAGTTGGCTCAGTGATATCTTTGGGACTGGCTGTGGTTGGCTACTCGGATGCGGCTGAAGCGCTGTTGTTTTCCAGCTTGTTTTCTGCAGGATTGCTGGCGGTACTTTTTGTGACATTTGAGTCCGTGCGTGACCTCTGCGGGATGCTGGCGTCGGATGAGGCTTCGGGCCATGATGGCCTCACGGCGGTTGTCATCAACGCGGCCCTGATTTTGATGTCTCTGCCCGTTTTTGCTCTGATTTGGGGTGCGCGGGTGTCGCAGCTTACCGAGCTTTGGACCCAATTTAAAACGGGTGTAACACTAGGTGATGTACAGCTTTCCCCTGGTGCAGTGCTCGAATTGATCATTGTGTTTGGCATTGGCCTGTTGTTCACACGGCTAATTCAACGCACCTTGAAATCGCGCGTTTTGGCCAAGACTAAAGTGGATGCAGGCGGGCAAAATGCCATTGTCTCTGGGATTGGATATCTTGGTATTTTCATCGCGGCCCTGACAGCTATTACATCTGCAGGGCTTGATCTGTCGTCACTGGCCATCGTGGCGGGTGCGCTGTCGGTTGGTATTGGTTTTGGGTTGCAAAATATCGTCTCAAACTTCGTGTCAGGTATTATCTTGTTGATCGAACGCCCGATCAGCGTGGGTGACTGGATTGAAGTGGGCGGTAATATGGGGATAGTCAGTAAGATTTCTGTGCGCTCGACCAGCATTCAAACCTTTGACCGCACCGATGTGATCGTGCCCAATGCGGATCTCGTTTCTGGTACAGTGACCAACTACACGCATGGCAGCGCCGTTGGACGCATCATCGTGCCCGTGGGCGTGGCCTACGGCAATGATACCCGCAAGATTGAAGCAATATTGCAGCCCTTGGTTGCGGCTCATCCTATGGTGCTGCTGGATCCCGCTCCGTCTGTGGTGTTTCAGGGTTTTGGCGCAGACTCCCTCAACTTCGAGATCCGGGCCTTACTGCGCGATATCAACTATGGGCTTGCTGTTAAATCTGAGCTGAACCACCAGATTGCTGAGACCTTCGCGGAACAGGGTATTGAAATCCCATTCGCTCAGCGTGATATTTGGATCCGCAATCCCGAAGCCCTGGGCATGATTTTGCCCGAGAGTAGCTTATAACAGGCGCGGGTTTCCCCCTAAACCACGCTATCATGCGCCGCTACGATCGGCGGTGCAAAAAACCATCATTTAGGCTCTTGAAACCCAGGCCACAGTCTCTTAAACCGCCCCTAACGGACAGGTGGCCGAGTGGTCGAAGGCGCACGCCTGGAAAGTGTGTAGGCGGGGAACTGTCTCCAGGGTTCGAATCCCTGTCTGTCCGCCAGTTATTATTGATTTATCATGTTTTTTTTGCGTTGAGATCTACCGTTACCATAATGGTTCCCCAATAAAGTAGGCGCTTGCCCCCCATTGAAAATACTTGCACATCTACCAACCCACCCGGGGGCACCCCCCTAAGTTTAGCAAAATGTCCCTGTCATACATAATACGAATCTGGGCGAAAATTTTGAATTTAGTGAAAATGAATGAAATGTTTCTACTAATCAGAAAACTGGTATCAGATTATTAAACCTGCATTCTTTAGGGTCTGTTCTATCTCACGAAGCTCTCAGAGACAAGCTACAGTAGCCCAATAAGTGTCCCGCAGGTTTGTCTAGGCTACAGCGCGGGGTAACAGTATCAGGCGAATTAAAACGGCACGGCAACGTAAGGGCTTCGAGGGTCGTTGAAATGTTCTGTTGCAAAAAAGACACTTTTAAAACCTTTTAATTTTCTTATTAAATAAGGCTTTATAAAAATAGACCGATCGCCTACATGGCCAGCTCATCTACTAAGTTTAAAAAAAATTTTGGAAAATGAGAAAACTATGAAACATCTGATCGCAGCACTTTTAACAACTATCGCATTTGCCTCATCGGCATCCGCGCAAAACTTTACCTACGAGATCTATGGTGGCGCCGCACTTAAGGACACATCCGGGCTACAATATGGCCAGCCAGGCAATGACTTTGCGATGGCCGAGGGCCACGCCCTCGGTGTGGGTGCCTATACGGATCTTGCTGGGTTTGAAGTTGGCGCAGACTTCATGATTACGGATCGCCGCTACTTTCCCTATCAAACCGGTGTGGAATCAACCTCTTTGATGCTGAATGGACGGTATCCGTTTCAGATTACCAATGGCGTTATCGGATATGCAGGGCTCGGTCTTGGTGTGATCAAAGTAGAATATGATGGCAATGGCAACCCAAAGTCCGGTTATTATAATGCCGCGGGCAAACAGATTAGCCTTGGAGCGCGCTTACCATTGGGCGCAAACGAAGTGTTCACCGAAATCAAGTATCAAACAGTATTCAAAGATAGGAAAATCAAAGGCATGCTCGTTGAATATAACAGCTCATCTTTCGTGATTGGCTTTCGTTTCTAACCGACACACACTTAGCATTTAACAAAGGCGTCCCGATTGGGGCGCCTTTCCTTTTTAGGCAAGAGCCAGAGTCCTTTTGTGAGCGTGTAGTCGCAACCTGTGCTGCCCGATTTCTATGCCGGTGCAGGCCAGAACACCCGTGTCATCGCCGGACAACCTGCTATTCGGCGTTTATATCTCGCTCGATCAGCGCATGATGACGGAACTCACCTTGGAGATGGAAAATCTTGGCGATTACATTCCCATGGGAAAAGGGAGCTTGCCCGCACAAGGTATCAGGCTAGCACATTGGTACGATGCCTTCTCGGATGCACATTTGCAGCTACCGCAACTGGGCGACATTGAAACGGATACTGCGGTGCTTGGGGATGCGTGGCTGCGGGGGCTTTCTTACGCGATCTTGAAGGACGAGGCGGGCAGCTTTGCGCGGCAGGCATACCGCACTGGCAACGCCATCGCGCGGTCGATTGAGTATGTCTCATCCCACTTAGAAGCGCCGGTTTCGATTGATGATATGGCAACCCGCGCTGGCATGAGCCGCGCCGTGTTTCAACGAAAATTCAAGCAAGTCACAACGATGGCTCCAATCCAATTTGTTAAATCGATGCGCCTTAACAAAACTGCGATGAAGAGTTAGCGGAGGTATGACCGTTAGAAAAAGCCGAGGTATTGTCAGATAAACCTGACGTCCGATTGGTTGGTCCTTAATTCTGGTTGATGACAGCACATAAGGTATTGTTAAACAAACTTAACGTACCATTAGTGCTCCTAGTTTATTGCTAGCCCATTTGTATAACCTGATGCTTGATCTACTTAGTCAGTCGATACCGATTTATATGATTGTGGCACTTTGAGACTAGAATTCGTCTGTCAGTCGACACCGCCTGTGCGTTTTACACATTGGACTGCCTATGGTTATATCAGGATACTAGATTTGCCGTCGTTTGTAGAAGGCCAAGTTGGTGAATAATCTTTGTCAATTAAAATTGCTCTTACACCTTCTATTAAATCAGGATGCCTAATGG
>Ga0206130_10000235_pt1 | contig 97767 bp, 90 predicted proteins | sample Helgoland_Spring_9_FD_148637 | JGI IMG/M metagenome (GOLD analysis project Ga0206130, IMG submission 148637) | Pelagic subsurface seawater microbial communities from Kabeltonne, Helgoland, North Sea - Helgoland_Spring_Bloom_20160512_1 | ecosystem: Environmental > Aquatic > Marine > Epipelagic ...
ATATTTTTTCGTAGCTGTAAGAACCTAGTTGCTCAGGTGCCCCACCCTCTTCATCTGATTCTGTGGCTTGTCCTGCGGAAAATGATATAATGTCCACATCTTCACCGTCCGCCGCATCAATCTCCAAGCGAAGAACCCATCCATCCAGAGATTCTGGAGCAATGACAGAATTGTATTCTTCACCAGTTTGGTGGTTCGCACTGTCATCTTCGCCACCAGTTCCTTCATCTATGGAAGGGCTAGACATTACAGAAAAGGTAACGCTACCGCTTCCAATCAAATCCCGGTACTGACCGGGAATAGAAGTTGGCTCAAAAGAAGAGTCAACTTCGGATAAGTCTAAGTTTACAAAATCATCATATTGTCCAGTACTCGAAGTAAAATCTAAGCTCAAAACAGTAGGAGCTCCGTCCGATTCACTCTTAGTAATAGTAACAGCAACTTCGGAATCAGATATTTTTTCGTAGCTGTAAGAACCTAGTTGCTCAGGTGCCCCACCCTCTTCATCTGATTCTGTGGCTTGTCCTGCGGAAAATGATATAATGTCCACATCTTCACCGTCCGCCGCATCAATCTCCAAACGAAGAACCCATCCGTCCAGAGATTCAGGAGCAACGATAGGTGCGTTTTCTCCATCGTTGTGGTCGTCAGCATTACTTTCTCGCTGATTGGTCTGATCACCTTCGCTTAAAGTCCCTTCATCTGTTTCCGTTTCAGAGCCAATTGGGTCATTTGTGGAAGAATCTCCGTTTTGGTCATCATAGGAGTCAATGGATGTAATCCTGAGATATAAATTTGCTTTGTCTTTGTAGTAATTGGTTTCGTCAATGGTTTTGGTAACTCCGTCTTCTTTATTTAAGCATAATTGCTCCACTGTTTCAGAATCCAACTCAGGGCCATACTCGGTCCAGGTAAAAGTCCGGTTGATCTCATCAAAATATACATCACCGGCTGCATTCCAGTGGTCATGAGTATCATCAGAATGTTCATCTGCCATTGCGCTTCGAGCCCAGACCTGACATTCTTGTTGGGAGTCGAATGTAAGAATTCGTCCAGTGTCTACATAATCTCCGTTCGATAGGGAGTATACGCCAACAGTTATGGTAGTCTCAAGATTCTGAGCTAGCAGAAAGTGAGTAGTAAACAGTGAAAAGGGTACAAAGAAAAACAATAATTTTTTCATAACTGTGATGTAATGAGCATTATGGGGATAAAAAGGGTTTATATTAAATCATAGATGATAATATTTGCGCAAGGCTTTATTTAAAAATTTGCTGGGGATAAACCTTGGAAGCCACGGGGCTATTTTCGACTGAAACCTGCCACCACCATAATAAACACCTGAATTACCCCTTGATATTGTATTAAATATTTGAGTGGCAGCATTTTCAGGAGAAGGAGAATGACAAAGTTGCTTTTCAATTTGGTGCCATGCTCGTTTCATGGGGTCCGACCATTTCTCTTGGAGTTGTTTAGCTGAGACTTTATTGAAATCTGTTTTTACATCACCCATACGATAATCGATAAATGTAGGAAATTCTTCATATTCCAAGATCATGGATTGAGTGAAGGAAGAAAGGGCAGACTTCCCTGCATTGTATAGGGGCATGTAAGGCAACGGGTAAAGTGTAGCAAGAGAGGTTAAATTAAGGATAACTCCAGATTTTCTTTCCGCCATTAGTGGAGCTAGTTTACGGCAGAACAGTACAGGAACAGAAAAGAGTAAATTAATTTGTTTACTAATTTCTTCTATTGGGAAATTTGCCCAGTCGAAAAAGGCCCCGGAGCCTGCATTATTAATTAAAAGATCCGGGGCGCCGTGCTCTTCTATAAAATAATTAATAAACTTTTCGGAGTCAGATTGGGAAGAAAGATCACACTGATGAGGGAAAACATTAACAGCTAAGGGTTTTATTGGCAAAGTTCGCGAAACGGTATGGACTTCAGAAACCTGCTTTTTAAAAAGATTAACTAGGGATAATCCCATACCCCTTGAACCTCCCGTAATTAAAACTTTTTGAATTTCCATAAAAAAGTAGTGTAAACAAGTTTTTGTTGGCGGAGAAGCAAAAGATTCCAATGATATGAAGATTGAAAACTAATAGAATTATTTTACTTACCCATGAATATCCTCCTGAAAGAGGAGGTGCAGGAGCATACTGTAAGGAAATCGCAGAAAGTGCTCACCAACAAAAAATTAATATTGAAGTTTGGGCACCTTGCGGATCTGAAAATAATTCAACTTTCCATGTCAAAGAAATGGAATGGAAAGGCTCACAAAGTTGGTTAAGTTCGGTCTTGTTGATTTTAAGCCTCAGGTCATTTCTTTTTAAAAAAACAGAGGCTTTAACCCTACATATCGCTGAACTTGGAGCCTGTCGTGCATTCATAAGACTTGGATGGTTGTTGCCTAAAAATATACAGAAAATAATTACCTTACATGGTTCAGAACTGATTAGCTTCACTCGAAATCCACTGGAAAGAATTTTATTTCGTAAACTATTGATTTCAAGCACTAAGATTCATGTACTGTCAAAGTTCAATCAAGATCAATGCATGAAATTCTGCAAACAAAGTGTTGATAAAATCAGATTGATCCCAGGAGCACCATCAAGCATGGTTCTCAATAACCAATCTCCTCAAATAATTCTTCCAGACACCAAAGTTCTACAGATTGTTTGCGTGGGGCGCATTCATCCAAGAAAAGGACAATTGCAACTGCTTCAAGCATTGCAGTTAATACCACTAGAATTACAAAACAACATTCGAGTAGTTTTTGCGGGTCCAATAAACCAGACATCCTACCAGAAAAAGTTGAATGGGGTTGTCTTAGGTATGAGAGCAGAAATTACATTTACCGGTGAACTGTCTGATAAAGATTTGAGCGAATTATACCAAAAATCTACTATTTTTGCTCTTACTCCAACCCTTACAAAAAAAAGTGTAGAAGGATTTGGGTTTGTGTACCTTGAAGCATCTGCATTTGGGCTCCCAATTATTGCAACTAAGGTTGGAGGGGTTGAGGATGCAGTACGGCATGGAGAGACTGGTCTTTTATCAAATCCAAGTGACGCGGAGGAATTAAAAAATAATATTGTAACTTTAATTGAAAACCCAAGCCTACGGAAAAAATTGGGTACCCATGGGATTACTTGGGCAAAGCGGCACACATGGGAAACCGTAGCACACAAACTATACCGAGAAAATTAAAGCACATCGGCAAAAGCTGGCCTTAGTCGATTAAAAAACCAAGAACCTCCAAGAAGGCAGACGATACCGAATATCCAGCAATACCCAATTGAAGACCAGTTAGGTACCCCTCCCCACAAAACAACCTGTCTCAAAGAATCGATTATTTGAAGCAAGGGGTTCCATTGTAAAAAAGTCCATATTACTGGAGCCGTTGCTTCTGCTTTGGCCGCCGAGTAAAAGACTCCACTTGAATAAAGTAAGGCGAGACCAAGAAAAGCCCCCAAATGATTAATATCTCTGATAAAAACTCCCAGGGCCGAAAAAAACAATGCCATTCCTAAAGCTATTAAAAAAGCAGGACCGAGGATGAGTACGGCATATAAAGAGGAAAAAGTTAGACCAGGGCCAAACATAGCAATTCCAGAAAAGCATAACCCAAGTCCAATAATTAAATCATAAGCCAGTGCACCAACAGTGGAAGCAGGTAGGATCTCCAAAGGGAAAACAACTTTTTTGACAAAATTTGGCTGGGACACAATAATTCCTGGAGCCGCCCCAATAATTCCTGTTATAAGGCTTAGAACACTAAGGCCAAGAAAGACACCAAGGGCATAATCGAGTGTAGATTCATCAGCTGAATCGGTAAAACGACCGCCAAAAACAACACCAAATGCAAAAACATAAAGTCCCAACATCAGCAAGGGGTTAGCGAGAAGCCAAAAAGCACCCAAAATGCTACCTCGGTGACGAGATTTTATATTTCTTACCAGAAACTGCCAAAGTAATTCTCGTTTGAGAAATAAATTTAAAAGAGGTTTCACACTAGTTAAAAGGGGTGTCTTTTATCAAAATATCTCACAAGTGAACACCTTTAAAATACATTCGAATATAATGCCCAAGACTTTGAACTGTAATTAAATACCTTATGTTGCCTTGAGTTGCTCGATTCCATATCCAGGTATAGCCAATCACTGGTATTAAATGAGTAGAAGTAAGGAAATGAAAAAGACGACACCCATATCCAACCAAGCTCTTTTTGCCATAACCAATTTGAACCCCCTGTCCGAGTTGAGGCATAAAACCAACCGAGTTGAGCATGAAAAATCCAGCCACTTTCGAAAGGAAGAAATATGCCAAACCATGGTAACTGCCTCCAATCACCACCTTGTAGAACCTTAGCCTCTGGCCAAACAGGCAGGAACTGCTGAATCCAAGTTGAATGGCTGGCTAAGCGGGTAAATACAGTAATATCTCCATACAGTGAAAAATTTGTGCCATATGAAACCACACCATTGATTTTCCATTGGCCATCCATAAATATCATAGCAGGTCCTCCGCTGTCTCCTACGGCCGTGCTTACCTCAAAAGCCAAGGGAGCAGGATCACTATCACCGGTTCCAAGATAATCAACAACCGCATAAGCTGAACCTAAAAGATTTGTATTTCCCTGAGGTGAATCGAAATCAACGGCAAGAAGCCCGCCCCAATACTCTTCTGGCAATGAAGAGATTATAACTTTTTCAACGATACGATCTACTATATTTTCTCCGGCCAATCTTTTAGAATTTTTTGAACTATGTAAACCATCTGCCCCATCAACCTGTGTACCAAAACCGGCCACCACAATTCGATCCCCCACAGCTTCAAGTCCAGATTCAGGAAGAGAAAAAGGATAAATTTCTATAATGTCTGATTCTAAAAAACCTAAACAAAGATCAACCCCGATACGATCCCCATCCCCCATACCGTCATTATAACCATCCGTTTGCCTCGCAGTCCACGCTGGATGAATCTCAAACTTTGAAATTTTAAAAATTTGGGATTCGTCCGCTTGATCGAAATCTTCAGCCAGAATAAACTGCCAGTCACTCCCTAATGGTAAAGGATCGCCCAAAGAATTTCTGACCACATGGGCTGCAGTTACTAATATATTTGGAGCAATAAGAGTAGCGGTCCCAATGATTCCCTTACTAGATTCCAACAAACCAACGGCACTTAAATCAGGATAATCAACTGAAGGTGAAAAAAAATTAGCATTTCTTCCAAAATCTATATGCGACTCCCAACTCTGGTTATTTAATTTACCAATTCTTCGGGAGCAATCTCCCCTTACTACTGATAATAAATAAATAAATAGGGAACAGTATACCCACTTATTCATCTCTGGATGGTTGTATATCTGGGGGTGGGCTTGGCGGCAAAATATTTGGAGGTGGAGGGGGCGGTGGTAAATTTTCCAAGGAAATAAGATTCTCACCGCTGTCGCTCGTTGCTGTTTCATTGATCGAATTAGTTGAAGAAACAGAATCTGCCTTTTGAACATTTATTGAAGGAGAAGATGCCTCCGGTACATTGCTTGATGTCGTAGCAGAAGCGGTACCATTGAAAGGTGTTGGAGCAGAAGCTACTGGAACGGAACCTGGATTATTTAAAGCCTGACCCGCAGTGGGTAAACCGCGAAAGAAAGGACCAGGTGCCGTTCGCCTAGGAACAGCTCCAGGATAGGATTGAGAAAAAGGTTTTGAAGTACTTACTTTCCCATCTTCTCTTTTTTTTGAAAGCCAATCTGGTAAAGAAGGAGTGGTTTTAGGCCGAGGAGGCATAAACCTGGTAACCTGCTTGGATGGACTAGCATTTGATGGGCTTGGGTTTCTGACTTGGTTGCTCTTGATAGATGATCCTCCGCTACCACCCGCTTTTGAATCCATCAGTGTGAGAGGAAACAATTGCCCTTCAAAAGATAGGGTCAACTTCTCACTATCGATATCAAATTCTTCCACTAAATATGATTCATAACTGGATTCTGAAACAGCTAACCATTCGGCATGCCCAGACTTTTTATTGAAGATACAAAAGTAAGGATCTCCATTTAGAATAAAATAACCCCGAAATTCGACTTCTTTCTGAGCGTTGGTAATTTTAACCGGTGGAGGTGGAACAGATTTGGGCGGTGGGAGTGGTTGCTTTGAAGATCCAGGGCGCAAGAAAGGATTTGAAGAGACTCCAGCCAATAAAATAGTAGGAATCAGCACAGAGATGCAACTGAAAGCTAAATTTTGCATTACATAATCACGCTCTTACAAATTCAAAGGTTTTGCAAGATGCAAGGTCAGGATTGGAAATAAGAAAAAAGACGAAATGCGGTTATAATTGCCAACACTGAACCAAAAACATTGAGAAAAATATAAATAAAACTCATCGACCACTGTGAAGATTTTAGCATATCTATCATTTCCATTCCAAAGGTAGAAAATGTAGTAAACCCACCACAAACTCCTATAATCCAAAATGCCTTAAACAAATCCGGATCGGAAGAGTTTTCCATGAGTTTAACAAAAAGGCCGATAAGAAAAGCACCTGATACATTCACAAATAATGTGGGCCAAGGAGACAGAGAACAAAATACAATCGATATTAAGCCTCGTAAGATTGAACCAAGGGCACCTCCAAAACCAATAAGAAGGAAACCAAAAAGACCCATTAAAATAAGTTACGAAACTTGCTTATGAAGAAGAGTCATCCGTAATTCCATCATCTTCTGAGAAATCCTCGTCATTTGCGTCATCGTTCTCTTCAACTTCAGCTTCCTCCTCAGAATTGTATCGGAGAACTCTTTGGTTTTGAGGGATTGGGGAGAGATTTACCATGATAAATCGGCCGCTTAACTTGGGCTGGTCGTCAGCTTTACCTACTCCTTCAAGGTCTTTAATCGCTTGTTTGACCAAGGTCATACCTAAATTTATGTGCTCCATTTCACGACCTCGGAACATTAAAGTGATTTTCAACTTGTTCCCTTGATGTAAAAACTTCTCTGACCGACGTATTTTTGTTACGTAATCATGTTCTTCAATGCGGGGTCTAAACTTTGCTTCTTTGACACGTTTTGCTGTCTTTTCTTTATTTCTCTTATTTTTGCTAAGTTCGTACTTATACTTACCGAACTCTAATATACGACAAACAGGAGGGTTAGCAGAAGAAGCAACTTCAACTAAGTCAAGCCCATGAGATTTAGCAATTTTCACCGCATCCTCAGGAGCCATAACACCTAGCATCTCACCATCATGACCAATAACTCTTACCTCACGAGCACGGATCTTGTCATTTTTTCGAATGAAGTTACGGTTATTGTGCCGTCTTTTATTTCCACTTGGTTTTTTTACCATGTGGTTAGTTTTGTAGTCTGTTGTGTATCAAGTGGCTCAATAAATTAATCCTCTAAGATCATCAAAAATCCCTTTCTTGCAAGCCTTAATTTCGGCTTCTCTTCTTTCATCAAAGATTAAAACTTTCTCCACAGCTACAGCTAGCTTTTGCATTAGGGTTGGAAAACTTAAACCCACCGGCGACTAATTTGTTTGAGTAATCAAGGGTTGTACCGCGTAGATAAAGCGTGGTCTTGGAATCTACCAAGACCTTAACTTCTTGGGATTCAACAAGAATGTCCCCCTTTTTCCCAAGCTCAACAAACTTCATGTTGTAGGACAGACCATTACAACCTCCTCCCGTTATGCGGATTCTCAGGTATTCACCTTTATTTTCCCGAGTCTTCAGCTCGTTGATTTTAATTGACGCATCTTGAGTCACACGGACCAACTTTTCATTTCCAACCCGATAATCAACCTGATCTGTTTGTAGTGATGTCATAACTTATGATGATTGGCGAACAAGGCTTAGGTTTCAGACTGCTTTAAACTCTTTGCAAAATTACGGCTACCAGCAAGAAAAAATCGGACAAAATCAATCGCGATTTCAGCTTGGGGAGGACTCTTGGAAGCAAGCACATCGTTTGCTCTTTGTTTAAGATTCCCAGGTTTACATAAAAATTGAGTGTAAAGAGTTTTCAACTCAGAGACTTGGGCAAGTGGCACGCCTCGTCTTTTCAAACCAATTAAATTTAGCCCACTTGCTTGATTTCTCCCAGCCAAAGTAATCTGGGGAGGAACATCGGCCGACACTTGAGCCATACCACCCACCATTACGCCATCCCCCACTCGTACAAATTGGTGAAATGCAGCCCCACCACCAACAAAAACATCTTCTCCTATCTCAACATGGCCTCCTAATAAAACTCCATTGGCTAAGATTACATTATCGGCCAAAATACAATCATGGGCAACATGTGAATAACCCATAAGAAAGCAGTCTTCCCCAACCTGGGTAGATTGATTTTCACTGATCGAACGATGGATCGTTACACCCTCACTAATGCGAACTCCTGCCCCTAGCTGAACATAAGAGAGGATTGAAGGATCAAAGCCAAGGTGCTGAGGGTCTCCTCCAATTACTGAAAAATGCCCTATCCTGCATCTCTCCCCAATGATTGCTCTTTCCTTGATTACTCCATGGGCTTCAATTGTAGAATCTTTTCCAATCTTGGCACCTTGCTCTACAATTGCATAAGGGCCAATGGTTACACCGGAGTCTAGCTCTGCTTTAGAATCTACAATTGCGGTTGAATGGATTTTTGCAGCCATATTTATTCATTAAACATATCAAGCTGTGGTTCTTTGACGAGGTCATATGCTTTTAAAAGCTTGAGAATATGAAAAATTTCTTGATTTAGAAATGTTTCTGCCGGAGAACTCTGCCGAAGTAAGTTTTCAAAAATGGACCGAAGGGTTAAGATTCCATCCACTCCTGCAACTTTCAGATGATCTGTAAGCAATTTTGCTTTCTGCTCGTTGCGGGGAAAATGGGGAACTACGAGTAAGCATAAAAATTCTCCCATGCCACTTTCGGCAAGCAGAGGGCTCGGCTTAAAACCCATTTTCAATTTTTCCGGTAAAGCTTCTGATTTAAAGAATTTTGCAAGCCGGGCGTCACTGGTCATGCAATCATTAGCAAAAGAAGAATTGCTCCAACCTAACAAGGAAACCAGGGCTGACCTTATATTCACCAAATCCCCAGTAAACATTCGAAAGCTTAAATCTTGTCCATTATCTGATCTTTTAGGATTAAACACCGCAAGAGTTGGTAAAGGTGTAACTTTTTTCTTTCCTGTCTCAAGGTGAGACTCTCCGGCCTGCCTCACTAAAAACCCGTTACTCTCGAAATAGGCCTCTACCAAGTCGATCTCGATGCTCATTAAAACAAATACTCAAGAAGCTCCAACGCTAGCCCAAACTTCTTCCACTTGGCTGAGTTGCACCTCTTCCTGCACAAAGGCCTGACCGATGGCTTCCATGAGAACAAAGCGAAGTTTGCCTTGGAATACTTTTTTGTCTGACTGCATACTTTCGATCAAAGAGAATACTGGAAGAGGGCGCTTAAGCCGAACAGGCAAATCATACGAAGTAAGTGTGGCAACAAGTTCCTCTTCTTTATCCTCCTTACACAAGCCAAGTGCCCTCGAAAGCTTAAAGGCACAGATAAGACCAATGCTAACCGCTTCTCCATGCAAATAATCACCATACCCGGCAACCGCTTCAATGGCGTGAGCAAAAGTATGACCAAGATTTAATAAAGCTCGACCTCCCCTACCGCTAACTGTTTCCCGTTCATCTTCTTCTACAACTTTCGCCTTTTCCGAACAGCAAGTGTGAATTAATTCCTGCAACTCAGGAGTCGAAGCATCAAAGGGAGTGCTTCGGTCTGTGATATTTTGAAAAAGGACAGAATTTCCAATCATGCCATATTTGACGACTTCGGCCATACCTGCGGAGAATTCCCGCTTGGATAGGGTGGACAAAACATCCATATCTATAAAAACTTTTTCTGGCTGATGAAAGGAACCTACAAGATTTTTTCCAGCTGTAAGATTTATACCAGTCTTCCCTCCTACGGAACTATCGACCATTGAAAGAAGAGTGGTTGGGATTTGATACAAGGAAACACCACGAAGAAAAGTTGCCGCGGCAAACCCAACTAAATCTCCAGTGACACCTCCTCCGACTGCAAATATCGCACTCGACCGGTCAACTCGTTGATTGGCAAGAAAATCCCAAATTTGAATAAGATGATCCGAAGATTTTGTTTTCTCACCAGATGGTAAAATTAAATGATCAGTTGATTGAAAAAATTCATTCAAAAAAGACGGATTCGAAGAACGTAATCCCTGATCTGAAATGGCGACCACTTTTTCTCCACGATTTAACAAATCTAATTTTTGATCATGAATATGAGGCTCCAAACCTCTTCCGATTTTTATTGAATAAGATCGTTCCCTCAACCCTACCTCTACCTGACTGCTTTTGCTAAGATTCATTTTGTAAGAAGTCTTGATTCTACTATTGCACTCCTACCTTTTGATCAAGTGGAAGAATCGAGTCCAAATAATAATCAATCGAAAATGGCTGCAGGTCATCGGCAGACTCCCCTAGTCCCAAAAAATAAATAGGAAGATTTAATTCTCTGTAGATGGAAACCAGAACCCCCCCTTTTGATGTACCATCTAACTTCGTTATCACGAGTCCAGTTAATCCAAACTTTCGATTAAAAACTTTTGCCTGCTCCAACCCGTTTGTTCCAGTGGAACCATCCACTACTAACCAAGAATGATGAGGGGCTTTTTCATCTCGTTTACTAAGAACCCTTTTCATTTTAAAAAGCTCATCCATCAAGTTATCTTTTACATGGAGCCTGCCAGCCGTATCAATAATAACAAGGTTACAGGATCGAGCGGCAGCAGCAGAAAAGGCATCATAGGCAACCGCGGCAGAATCTGCTCCATGATGTCCAAATACGCATTCCAAGTCTAATCGATCTGCCCAAGCTTTTAATTGCTCAGTTGCAGCAGCACGAAATGTATCACAGGCACCCATCAAAACCTTTTTCCCCTGACCCTGCAAAAGGTAACCAAGCTTAGCACATGTGGTTGTTTTACCTGAGCCATTTACTCCGATCATACATAATACCTGCAATCCATCTTCGGAATCTATTAAAAACGGCTTTTCTGCTCCATGTAAGGTAAGCCTGAGAACCTCTCTTGCCACATGCAAGGCATCTTGCCCCTTAAAATCTTTATTATTTTTGTAGGCATCCTCGATGCCTTGAATAATTTGCTCTGTAGTTTCCACCCCAAAATCAGCCGCATACAGAGCTTCCTCAATTGATGCCATATCCTCGGCATCAAGATTCCCTCGACCAAGGACTCTCGAAAATGTCCCTTGCAAGCTACTTGCTCCTTTTTGGAACCCCTTTTTAAATTTAGAAAATATACCCATTTGTGATGGTGATCAAAAGCGAAAATCCAAGAATTTTATCTACTTTGGCTGGATTAATAAAGTAGAACAAGAATACTGAAGCATTTGCTCGGTGCAACAGTCCTTTACGGTAAACAATTGAATGGTCATAATCAGAGTACGATCATTGAGTTCCCATGTGTCAGTAATAAATCCTCCCATATCATCAAGCGGAACCTGGTCCATTGTAGGGAAATCTGTGTACTTCCTATCCTTTCCGTACCGCCTGATTAATCTTTTCCGTACCATATCCCATTGCGGCCGGACAACATCTTCGTAAAAAAAATCCTGCCATCCACGTTGGCCTTCCACTAAGCAGAGTTTCAACTTATCATTGATTAGCTTACAAACCAACTCATAGCGCATTCCATCCCATTTGATTGTACAGCGAACTAATCCTTTATCTCTTTCCTCGTAAATTTGAATAAAACCACCCACTTTCAGTTTTTGAAGAACCACTTTACGAGAATCCCCGAACATCAAATCTGCGTAAATAAAAGGCTCTCCTTCCAAAGTCAAATCCGGGGATTCTGCCTGCAGAAAGGCGGTTGCCCCCATGATCAAGGCGAAGAACTTTATCGCAACTGCATACGCCTTCATATTACTGAGTCTACAATCTCCTTATAAAGCATAAAATATGCGTTCCAAAGATAAAATGGCATAACAACTGACCAAAATCGGATCTTTTTCCCACCACCTGCCATTTTCATTCGTCCAAAACCCTTGACTACTTTGATGATTGATTAATTCCAGTCCAAGTTCTTTTCGCCAGTCTAGAAGTTCTCCTGTTCTATCTTCTATTTGATTAGCTCCAGACAGGGAAAGAGCTTTCGCCATGGTATGGTAATAGTAATAAAGACCTTGTGGTCCCATTCCTGGGTTTTCCTGGATCGTAAAATTCTTAGACAACCAACTCCTAACCGCCAACACCCTTTTATCGTCCGCTTGCATTTCAGCATAAATAAAGCTTAATAATCCCGCATAGCTCATACTCCCGTATGACCTGAGTGCAACCTCTCCGCCTGTATTTTTTCTTTCGCCTGCCATGCTTTTTCCTGGAAAATATACAAAGCCGCCCCGGTCATCTTTGTGATTGCTTACCCACGGCTGATTGTTGGTGGAGGATAAGTTCTGACATTTGGAAACAAATGAAATTGCAGCATCCCAATCGAGGTCAAAACCCTCTTCCTCTTTGGCTTTCAATGTCTGCTTGGCATAGTATAAAGCTTCCATGGCAAGATGGGTGTTTGAGAGATCAGAGTGCGCCCAAGTAGATCCGTAACCGATACCCCCGTCAAAGTTGTTATCTGGTGTACCTTTTCTGTCAAAATCAGACTGTTGGTTGATCAAAAACTTTCGAGCTTTCCTGATTGTATCCTCATAGATTTCTTCCTTTGCCTGCAATAATGCCATCATGCAAATCGAAGTATTGTAAGAAGCCAACCCCTTCGAATAAATACCTCCATCCGATTGAACTTTTGACATTAAAAAATCAAATCCCGATTTTATTCTTTCGCCACTTCCCTGCCTTACCTGATAGGCAGGCGAACCTAAATTGCAGCGTAGAGCAAGACCGGTAAGTGCTGGATAATCAGGGTCACCCCAGTGGCCACTTGTCGCATTTTGCTCCGAATTTAACCAGTTTAAACCCTTTTCTATTGCCCGCTCAACTTCTAACTTGATCGACAGGTTCTCCCGATTTTCTCCGTGAACAAGAAAAGGAAATAAACTGAAACAGAATATGACAGCGTATTTATAATTTATCATTTTGATAATCCTAAGGTCTTTTTTGAGGTAATTGCAACACACAGGTGACAACTTGCTCAAGCGGAGGCATGGTTAGCTGATTGGCCATCCAAAGGTCATCGTTATCACTGTCACTTTCTATGCTATTGAGAATTGCATCTGGGTCTAAATAAACCCCTATAATTGAACCTGTATGTTCGGCCATAAAAACGGCTTCAATAATTCTAGAACCCGTGAAAAGAAAGACAGGCTTGCCCGGGCTATTGCTTTTGGCGTTGTGGTTATAATAAAGCTCGCGAAGGTTTACATTTTTTACTGTTTGATTCGACTCCCATGTAACATCGACATCGACGCAACCTGAAGAAAAGTCTTGCGATGCATTACTCTCGGTAAGGAAATAATCATCCACTGCTTGAGCTTTCAAAAGTAGCAAAGAAGCATGTATTATTTCGGGCCTTATTTTTGTGGTAAATAAAGATTCATGGATTTTCCCATTTTCATGAACAATACCATATTCGATGAGCCCGCTTCTTTGGTTGGATATCATCTTGAACTTAATGAGGAGGTTTTGTTTATCTATGGTCACACCATCGAATTCATAACAACCATTTTCGAGTTTCTTGATCTTGGGCCAATCCACATTTGCTGACAAATAACAAGAGCAACAGAACATACTAAAAAACAAAAGAACTCTTTTTAGAAAGTTAATAATAGAAGTCATTTTATGCTCGAAGTCTTGGTAGGTAATAACGAATATAGGTTTTTACATTGAATTGCTCGACTTGACCAATGCAATATTTGTTTTGTAGAGTAACAACAATTCGAATTGTATATACAAACCATGGACGAAGCTGAACAACCACCCGAACAAATTATTGACCAAGCGGATATTCCGCCCAACATGACTGTTGCTCCGCCCGTAGAGGGAGCCTTCGGTAAATACATGCGAGAGTACAGACTTCTAAACAGTCTGTTATTCTCTCTCTTTATTTTGGTTGGTTCGTTTGCCGCCCTTTGGAATATTGTTGTATATGTCGCTGCCGCTGGTGAAGGCAGTTCTGACTTTTCTGATGCAGGAACTGCTCCTGCTGAACAACAGCAGGAAAAACAAAAAGTTGTGAAGCTTATGCAAAGGCAGCAAAAATCTCAGCCTAACACCCAGCAACAATTTCGCACAACCGCAGTCTCCGATATTTCCCTTCCCGACCTCAATGAGCTAGATGTAAAAGATCTGGCTCCAGTTGTGGAAGCGGCCGCCCCAACTATGGCACAAGTTGGTATGAATAACGATCAAATGAAAAAAGCCATGGCCGGTATTGGCTTATCATTGCCCAAGACCATGCAACAACGTTGTGATCCGAAAAAAAGAATGGCCCGTTTACGATCGGGGGGCGGAAAAGAAATTACAGAAAATGCAATTATTAAAGGTCTAACTTGGCTTAAAAATACCCAGGATAGCGATGGTGGTTGGGGAGATAAGGATAAAACTCCAGAAGGAAATAAGCCAAGATACGGCACAGATTCCCATAAACAATCCATGACCAGTATGGCTTTGCTTGCCTTTTTGGGGCATTGCGAACTACAGGATTCCCCTCAATTCGGCCCGACTGTACAAAAAGCGATCGACTTCCTTACAAGCTTTCCTCCCGATAAAATGACAGGGAGTTCTAATTCTGGGGCGTACGCTCATGGTATCCGCACTTATGCCTTGTGCGAAGCGTACACCATGACAAAAATTCCTAAATTAAAGGAATATGCAAAACGGGCCGCCCTGTTTACTATTAAAGGTCAAAATGAAAACGGAGGTTGGGCGTATGGTTTTGGAAAAGGACCGGTTGCTCACACCGACCTCTCAGTTACAGGATGGTGTATTCAAGGATTAAAAGCTGCGGCACTCACAGGCATTCCAATCGAAGGCTTGGATGAGTCTATGGATAAAGCAATTGCATATGTAAAGAAATGCCAAGACAGTGTGGGTAGATTTCAGTACAAAATGACTGGCCATGGTGGGCAATCTGGCGGAGGATCTTTGACAGGTACCGGCGTTCTTTCCCTGCAAATATGGAAAAATGCAAAGTCTGCTGAAGCGAGAAAAGGACTTGAATGGATACAAGCAAATATGAGTGAAAAAAAGTCACAGAAGGAGTGGAAGAATATAAACATTTACGGTTGGTACTACCACGCACAGGCATGCTTTCAGGCAACGGGAGCAGGCGGTGCCAATTTCTGGCGTGCCTGGAATAAGGACTTTCAGCAAATCGTCACGAAAGCACAGTCCGAAGATGGCCACTGGCCCCACGGTTATCATTTCCATGGTGATACCGACCTTTACCGCACAACCATGACTATCTTGATGCTTGAAGTTTATTACCGTTATATGCCATCCACCAAAGTTTAATTTTATTATTCTTAACCTTTACACCCTACACCACACATGAAATTCATACCTTTTTCTGTTCTCTTCTTATTCGTCTCTTCTTTCTTCGTTCACGCAAGTGAAATTGTGGTGAGTGGAAATGATACCATGCAATTTGATATAAAAACATTTGAGGTAAAAGCGGGAGAACCCGTGACCCTTACACTCAATAATACAGGAAACCTTCCAAAAATTGCTATGGGGCATAATCTCGTCATCCTGAACAAAGGAATCAGTGCCATTGCTTTTGGCCAGAAAGCACTCGGAGCGGGCGCAAATGCAACCAACCCCCTACCCGACTCCGTTAAAGATGATGTGTTGGCCAATACCAAATTATTGGGACCGGGTGAATCCGATACGGTTACATTCACCGCTCCTAAAGAAACAGGTTCCTATGAGTATGTTTGTACATTCCCTGGTCATTTTGCTATGATGCGTGGAACCATGATCGTTAAATAATTCATTTCACGAATCATACCGTCAATTTGTAAAATGGACTATGACTTCTTGACTTTTCCTTCAACAAGTTAGATTTACACCTGTATGGCAAACATTGATCAGGCGAAATATTTACAAGAAGCAGAAGCAAAAGGAATAGGCTCCCGACTACTGGCCTACTCTAAACTTTCGGGACCAGGCTGGTTACAATCCGCCATTACCTTGGGAGGTGGCTCTCTTGCATCCAGTTTATTTCTCGGTGTCTTAGCAGGTTACAGTCTTTTATGGCTACAACCTGTGGCAATCTTACTGGGTATCATAATGCTAAGCTCTGTTAGCCATGTGACTCTTTCAACTGGACAAAGCCCTTTCACTTCTATCAATAATGAAATCAATCCTGTCCTTGGCTGGGGCTGGGCAATTGCAACTATTATGGCAAATGTTGTTTGGTGTTTGCCCCAATTTTCTTTGGGTACAGCAGCCCTTACTCAAAACTTACTTCCTTCCCTCAACCATACTTGGGGGAAAGCTTTGGCATGCCTTTTCATTCTCTCTATCTCCCTCCTTGTCGTTTGGTCCTATGATCGTGGCAGTAAGGGTGTAAAAGTTTTTGATTGGGTGTTAAAACTCATGGTCGGTGTCGTAGTCATCTCATTCTTTGGTGTCGTCTTCAAATTAGGATCAAACGGTGAACTTGATTGGGGTAGTATTTTTGCGGGATTTGTCCCAAACCTTTCCTTGCTTAATGAGCCCGCCGAAGTTTACCAACCCTTTTTGCAGGAAGCAGGGAAGTTCCGGATGTTTTGGGAATCCCAAATTATTGGTATGCAGAGAGATGTTATGATTTCAGCTGCGGCAACTGCAGTCGGTATAAATATGACTTTCTTTATGCCATTCGTTTTGCTCCGGAGAAAATGGGGACGTGCACACCGAGGGCTTGCTAAATTTGATCTTTGGACCGCCCTACTTATCCCCTATGTCATTGCCACAACCTGTGTTGTAATTGCTGCAGGCTCCCGATTTAATGGAAAGCCTGAATCAGCTTACAGTAATTTTGAGGATCGAGTCCTACAATCCAATCTAGAACAAGGATTTGATAAACTGACAACTTCGCGGGCCAAAGCTGAAATAGGAGAAAAGCAGTACAACAATTTAGCCCCGGTACAACGAGACCAAGTCATTGCCTCTTTACCAGAAGTTGATAAACAACTGGCCGCTATGCTTGTCAAGCGAGACTCTTTCAACCTTGCTGCTTCCTTGGAAGGCTTATTTGGCAGTAAGGCTTTTTCCCATTATATTTTTGGAATCGGTGTATTAGGGATGGCGATTTCTACCATTATTATCCTCATGACAATCAACGGGCATGCAGTCTGCGAAATTATGGGGAAACCACATCAGGGTCCAACTTTTCTCTTCGGGGCGTTACTTGCTGGGATTGGAGTCCTTGGACCTTTCATATGGAACGATGCGGCCTTTTGGTTGGCAGTTCCAACATCAATCCTTGGGTTCACGCTTATACCGGTGGCTTACTTGAGCTTTTTCCTACTCATAAATAATAAAAGTATTCTGGGCCGCGAACGCCCCGAAGGGTTCAAGCGTGTGGTAGGGAATGGGTTTATGCTCCTTGCCCTATTCGTAATGGGCTCCGCAGCTTTTTATGTAGCCTGGCAAAAAACATGGGATGGATTTCCCATCGGAAAGATTATTCTCATCACCTTTGGTGTTATGCTTCTCATAGGGCATTTTTCTCTTCGGAACAAAAAACTATCCAAAAAAATTGAAGGGATAGAAATGAGACTCCAACGGATTAAGGCCAAACTTGATCAATCCTAGTATTTTCTCCCATAACTGGGAATTAGAAGATTTTAGCTACTCATTAATTAAAGGAATCCACTTCCTTTTCTCTCCATCAGTAGTGAGTGTGGAAACAAGTACCCATCCTTCGCCAGTAGTGGTATCAAACTTAACCAAGCGTTTATACAAATATGCCTTTTCATCCTGCGAATAGTATTCGGCGCTGATAATCTGATACTTCCCAGTCTTTGAACCCATAGATGCAAAATTCGGTGGGGGGGGTATATTCATGGGCAATCTTGGAGGAGAAACACTTGGACCTTTTTTATTTTGGGCAAAGCCTATGATTGCCAAGGAGCTCAGAATAAAAATTCCAAGTAAAGACATGAGTGATTTAATATTCATAAATAAAATGATTTTATATTTGGAAAGAAAGGAACGAGACAGAAAGATTTATTCTAATATTCTAAGAAAATGTCAATTTGTAGTGTTTCGCTAGCTACAAAAAAAGTCGACGACTTTGCCCAAATCGCCGACTTTGAATGTTCTGGTACGAATAAAATTCATACTAGAAGTTATATTGTTTAAATAAACAAATGTATTTCGCAAGAATAAACTCAACAAATCTTTCGATTTATGGAAGTAAGTATGTAAAGCTCATACATCTTCCTCCTGAATAAACACCATTGACTGAACCCAAGTGCTTTCTTTCTCACAATAAACTAAACCACCTAAACATTGCCACCTTCCAGAAGAATGAAATAAGAACCCTTCTTTGTCCTTATACTCATGCTGGATCAAGCGATTGACCTCTTCCGCGATTTCTTTAGTGGTCTTGTGCTTTAAAACCTTGTATTTACGCTGTACTCTGATCATGAAGGAAGAATAATCCTTTTATGAATTCCTATGCTTAATTAGCAAGATTTTCCGACTAGTTTATTTATTAAGAACTCATGACCTTAGATACTTCAGAACAGAACTATAACTCCGATAGCATAACTTCGCCCTCAATCAATGAAAACGAAGTTGATCAGATCCAATCGTTACAAAATATTTTCAGTGACATTAAAAAAGAGTTAAGCAAGACCATTGTCGGCCAGGAGGATGCGATTGAGAAACTTTTTCTTTGTTTATTGTCAAGAGGTCATGGTTTATTGATGGGGGTACCCGGTCTAGCCAAGACTTTGCTGGTTAATTCTCTTGCTCAAACCACTTCTCTATCCTTCGGTCGTATTCAATTCACACCAGACCTTATGCCTTCTGATGTCACAGGGACTGAAATCTTGCAACAAAGAGACACTGGAGGAGGTCGCGACTTCACCTTCATTAAAGGACCAATTTTTGCCAATGTTATCCTAGCAGACGAAATCAACCGGACGCCTCCAAAAACGCAATCTGCTTTATTAGAGGCAATGCAAGAGCAACATGTTACCGTAGCGGGTAAAAATCATGAACTCGCTAAACCCTTTTTTGTTTTAGCAACCCAGAACCCCATTGAACAAGAAGGCACCTACCCACTTCCCGAAGCACAACTTGATCGATTCATGTTTATCATAAAAATGGATTACCCAGAGAGAGAACAGGAACTATCCATAGCTAAGCAAACTACCGTCGGTGGTACCCCTAAATTGCAAGAGGTGATAACAGGAGAAAAATTAATTGAATACCAAGATTTAACTGAAAAAATCCCTGTACCAGACCATGTATACGAGCTCGCTGTGGATCTAGTGAGAAAAACAAGGCCAAAATCCAAGGATGCTCCAGACTGGGTAAAAGAAGTAGTTGAATGGGGAGCCGGCCCCCGAGCTATTCAGTTTCTTATTAAAAGTGCAAAAGCCCAAGCTATTATCAATGGAAACTATATTGTGTCTGAACAAGACCTAGAATCTGTAGCTGAACCTGTTTTAAACCATCGGATTATAACCAATTTCCATGCACGGTCAGAAGGTATTACAAGTTCACAAGTAGTTCAAAGACTTATCAAAGAAGTAAGTAAAGCCAACGACTAGGCAATGAAGCCAACCACGCGGAAACCCGTAGATTACATCGACCAGGCAGCCATCGCTAAATTGGTTGGAGACCCGCAGGTAAGTGCACAGGCTATGAAAGGAACCATCAGCGGTTACCATAGAAGTAGCCACAAGGGCTCGAGTGTAGAGTTTGCAGAGTACCGAGAATACTCCCCCGGAGATGACCTCAAAAGACTTGACTGGCGAGTTCTTGGAAGAACGGAACGCTTCTACTTGAAAGAATTTGAAGCAGATACAAACTTAGGCTGCCATTTTCTTTTGGATTCCAGTGCTTCGATGAACTTTGGTAATGAAATTTCAAAATTCGAGTACGGGAAAAAAATAGTTGCTACACTATCTTATTTATTCCTCCAGCAAGGAGATGCGGTCGGGATGGATTTATCTAAAGTGAATTCTTCGATAACGAGTAGTGCCAAAAGAAACCCAGCCCAGTTAAATGCGATTTTACAAGCGTTACTGCAAGCAACCACAGGGGGGAACCAGAACATTTCCTCCAGCATCCATCAGTTGGCGGAATCGAGCACAATGAGGTCTCTTATCATCATCATCTCTGATTTCTTTGACGATGCTGATGCAATCAAGCAGGCGATTCATCACTGCAAAAATCGTAAGCATCAACTCGTACTTTTTCACTTACTAGACCAACAAGAGGAAAATTTTAATTTTAATCGTCCAACTCGATTTGTTGATCTCGAAAATGGAAATTCTCTCGTAAGTGATCCACAGTCCGTACGAGATGAATACTTAGATGCGTTAAAGATCCATATCTCCTCGATCCAGCAAGGATGCGTAGAAACTCAAAGTTCCTATCACAAGATAACCACTCACATGAGTATTTCAGATGGACTTAAAACATTCGCGACTGACCCAAATTTCAGTAGATAAAAGTGAGTTTTCTTCAACCAATTGCATTATTTGGACTATGCCTTATTTTGGCACCGATTATCATACATCTTCTCAACCTCCTGCGACACAAAAAACAATCGTGGGCGGCCATGCAATTTCTTCTAAAAGCCAGAAAAAAGTCTTCCAGATTTTCGAAGCTAAGACATTGGGTTCCCCTGCTTTTGAGAGTCTTAATATTACTAGCACTCACATTCGTGTTAGCTAGGCCACTTATTGAACAAGGAGCCAGTTGGTTCTCATTTTCAGAATATAAACCAAGTACACTTGTATGTATTCTCGATAGGTCAACCAGTATGAAAAGAATGTCCGCAAACTCTTCCCTCAGCCTTCAAGAAACTGCACAGAAACAAATTCTTTCTGAGCTGATGAATCAGAGGGTGAATAAAATTATTATTTTTGATACTCTAGGAAGTGAGCCCCTGATTGTGAACGAATCCATGGCACAAAACACAGCATTGCTTGACGAAATATTTGGTCCCACGGATACAGCTGCCAACCTCCCAAAATCTGTCAAGCGAGCCATGGAATGGCTTGCCAGAGAATCCGTACAAAAAGCTCAAATCCAAGTATACTCTGACATGCAGAAAAGCAGTTGGGATTTGTCTGCTAACTCTGCAAGTCTACAAAAGGTAAGGGAATACCTGAGTCAAAAAGACAGACAATGGGAATTGAAACTTTTCCCTTCAAAATCATCCACTTTTTTAAATCGATCCATTTGCATAGAAAAAATTACCTACAGTGAAAACTTCATTCAACCTCATCTTTTAATCGAAAGTTCAAGCAACTCTCCAGAAAAGATTACCCTTGAAATTAAGACAGATCAAAATAGCCGGGTATGTGACTTACATCTCAGTGGTTCCAAACATTTAGTCAGTCCAAAAATTGCTCTTTCAAAAAACAGTAAACCGGAATGGGTTCTTCTAAAACTCCCTGAGGATTCCTGCCAAGGAGACAACGATATATTCCTGACAACTGCCATGAAAGAAACAAACAAGATACTTCTTTGTATAGAAGACAAAAGAGTAGAAAAAATATTAGTAGCCGCTGCTCAAGTTGAAACCAATTTAATACTTTCTAAGATCGAACCCAAAGCCATCAATGGGCAAAGCCTTTCAGAAGTAAAGTTCCTGATATTACAAGGTACAAACACCACCATAGATTCGCCATACCTAGTACCATTTTTAGAAAGTGGAGGAACAATCATCTCATTCCCTGATGCAGCGTCCATTCATTCAAGCAACAGCTCTAAGAATTGGCTCGCCTACGAAACAATGAAAGAAGGAGATTTCTTTCAAGTTAATCAATGGAATCAAGAAAAAGGAATTCTGGCAAATACATCAAAAGGTCAGCCCCTGCCCTTTTCCTTTTTACAAGCATGGAAAAGAGCTATTCCTAGCAATGGAGAAGCCCTTGCTTTTTATGATGATGGTAAACCCTTTGTGACGAGAGAGAAGATAGGTCAAGGCTTACATTATTATTTTTCCACTCTTCCAATTGCCCAATGGTCAAACCTAGAAGACGGATTTCTTTTGGTACCAATTATTCAAAGAATTTATCAATCCAGTGTGGTAAAGAACCAAAACTTTTTTGAGGTTTGCGGAAACGTAGAAGATGTAAATTTAATCACAGCTCGTGCTGTCACTGGGAATCGTCAGGATTCACCCCTTACAAATGCAGGAGTATACCAAGTGGACAATGTATTCTCAGCCTACAATCGACCTGCTAAAGAAAATGATACGGAGCTTGTATCCAAAGAAGAGATCATGCGATTCTCCTCCTTAGGTGAATTGGGATGGCAAAGCCAAACTTCAAGTGTGGAGGTTGAAAAGGATGAAGAAATATGGAAAGCATTACTCCTGTTTGCCGTCGGATTACTACTATGTGAGTCATTCTTTTCCTTGCCTCCTAAATTAAATTCAATTCGGTAGATCATGGATTTGAGCTGGCAAAATTGGGGTATACATCTCGGGCTTGCAAATGGAATTCTTGTCATTTCCATCCTTACCTTGACTATTTTCTTTTCTTGGAAAACTTGGATACGATCAAAGAGAAAAATGTCTTGCGGTCTTTTGGAAACATTCCGCCTTTTAATCCTTTGCTTATTTTGCCTCACCTTACTGGATCCAGAAAAAACCGAAATTTTAAAGAGTGAAAGTAAACCCCAGTTAGCTGTTCTTATAGATCAGTCCAAAAGCATGGACACGGTCGATATGTTTGAGATCAATTCGACCATTAAAACTCGAATAGAATGGGCTGAGGCATTAATTCAATCACCAAACTTTAAAGAATTGGAAAAAAATGCTTCCGTCTATATTCAGCTATTTTCTTCCCATTATGGGGACACAAGAACTGACATTCACGACTGTATTTCGAGCACGATCGATAAGTTCCCCAATCTACACGGGATTCTCTTGCTAACCGATGGGGATTCCAATCTCGGTCTACCTGTAATTCGAGGTGCCCCTAAACTGAGTGAGCGAAATATATCTCTTTTCAGCATCTTTACCGGAAGTCAGCAAACCCTGCCTGACTTAGACCTTGAACATATCTGGGCTCCAGCCTTTACCCTCAAAGAAGAAAAAGTTGTGGTCAACTGGCGGGTGCAAAATACATTTAAAACCCCTCAAAGTTCTACTCTATCCCTGTATGCCAACAACGATCTTGTGGAATCGTCTGCCATTCGCTTGAGCCCTAGTTCCTCTCAATCAGGAAACATTAGTTGGCTGCCTCCCAAAACCGGCAAGTACAAGATGACCTTAAAACTCAACCCCACAAGCGGCGAAAATTTCCAAAATAATAATACCCGGGAATTCGACCTTCGCGTTGAAGAAAAAATAATCCAAGTTCTACTCATCGACTCCACCCCAAGATGGGAATATCGCTTTTTAAAAAATGCCCTACAGCGAGATCCAGGTGTTGAGGTGAAATCCTTACTTTTTCGTCCTAATCTTGCGCCCGCACAAGGTAATGAATATTTGAACCAATTTCCCCGTAATCTAAAAGAAATGACTTCTTTTGATGTCGTTTTCCTTGGAGATATTGGAATAGGTCCAAAAGAAATAACCCAGAAAAATGCCGATCTACTACAGGAGCTTGTGAAAAATCATGCGGGAGGAATTGTTTTCATTCCAGGAAGGAAGGGAAAACAATTAAGTTTTGATGAATCGTCCATTGGTGATTTATTACCTGTTTATTTTGACAAACAAAAACCAGTAGGTCTGGGCACCATAAATCCAGCAAACTTGGAACTTACCGATCGAGGTATGCAGCATTGGTTAACGAACCTGAAGAGTGCGGGTGAATCAGACAGAAAATTTTGGGGAAACCTCCCTGGGTTTTTCTGGTCTGCAATAGTAAGGAAAAGTAAACCCGGATCTGAAGTTCTTGCCACCCACTCTAATTATTCATCAGATTGGGGGAAAATGCCTCTCCTCGTTGTCCGGCATCATCAGGCAGGCAAAGCGTTATTTCTAGGCACAGACTCAGCCTGGAGATGGAGGAGAGGAGTCGAAGACAAATATCACTATCGATTTTGGAGCCAGGTTGTAAGGTGGATGGCACGCGGAAGAAATCAGGCAAGCAATGAAGGCATTCGACTGATCACTCACCCCGAAAAACCGAGCATTGGCGATCAGGTTCTCTTGCATTGCATTGCCATGGATCAAGCAGGGTTTCCTCTAGAATCAAGCCATATTAACGCAAAAATTATTCATCAGGGTGGCGTAAGTGAAACCCTTCAACTTACACCAGTGCAAGAAGGTAAAGGTATCTATACTGGGAGTGTACTTGCAAGAGAACCTGGAAACCTTACGATAACTGTCTCCGAAAGCGTAGACCAAAAAAAATTAACGACCACTTTAGCTGTGAGTTCAGATACGACCGAAAAACAAGGAAGGCCGGTTATTTCCCAACCACTCTCGGCACTGTCTGAAGTAACAGGAGGATCGTCAGAATTCTATGAAAACTGGCAAAGATTATTACCAAAGCTTAAAACCGCTATTTCTCCAAAACAGAGCTTTAAAATCCATCGTCTCCGCACCAACCTACTTTGGGGCGGGTTTCTTTTCGTCTTACTCGTAATTTATTGGACAGGAAGGAAGTTACTGGGGTTGGTTTGATATCGAAAACCTCTACATAGTAACATGCTATACCTATAATTTTTGATGTCAGATTTCGCACTTACCTACCCCATTAAATTTTTCCTTAGTAAACTTGCTAAGGTTGCGACCCTCAGAAAAACCACTCAATTCTTTGCATATATAATCTCGTGGATTTTACTATCATGGCTCACCACTTTCTTTTCTGATCGATTTACTGATACCCCTCAAGTTGTACGGGGAGTCATTTTAGTGATTTCTCTTTCAGGAATTTCCTATCTCAGTTTCAAGTATTATCTCTTTCTTACCACTGCTCAAAAATCTTGGGTTTGGTTATCAAAAAAAGTCAGGAAGGTTTACCCTACCCAAGGTGAAAAACTTTTAGGTATCGTAGAAATAGCATTAAATAAAGAGGTTTTCCAAAATCAGAAAACAGCAGCAGTGCTCTTTCATGCTGAACAGGCTAAATTTGAAAAAGAAATTTCATCCGTAAATATCGGAACCGCTTTTCCTTTGCAACATAACCTAAGAGCGTACTTAACCCTGGCATTACTTACTTCCTTCTCGATCTTGGTGGCAGGAGGATTCCCTGAATTATTAAAAAACTCGCTTGAGAGATGGATCACTCCATGGAATCAAACAGAAAGAATAAGTCTTACAAATCTACTTGTTACAAATTCTGAAATAGCCATTCCCAAAAATGAATCTGTGATCCTACGTGTTCCTTTTTCTCGAAAATCTAGAATTTTTCCACCATCAGCAACTTTACAGTCAGAACAAAATTTAAACTTCAAAGAGATTTCTCGAGCCAATGGGCTTTTTTTTGAATTTACCATTCCACCCCTACAACACCATTCTACTTTTCAGCTTAGCTGCGGGGATTTCCACCAGCCTATTTATATTTCTCCCAGTCATCGCCCATCCTTATCAATTCTTGAAGCCGTTATTAATTGGCCAAATTATCTCACTTATCCTGAGTCTAGGATAAACCTACTGAGCGAAAATTTATATTTTTTAAGTGGAAGTAAAATTTCTGTTCAGGGAAGAGCTAATAAAGAGTTATCTGCTATTTCACTAAAAAGTAATGAGTGGCTTGCTTATCAGTCACCTCAAAATAATGACTTTATTTTCAAACCATCGCTTCTGGACAAGAATCAAGAAGTACAGGTATATTTTGAAGATCGAAGCATGTTTTCTCAGGCAAGAAAGTATCTTATTGATATGAAAGTATTTGAGGATCAACCTCCGACTTCGGAATTTGACCAAGTAAATGACTTCTCCCCCATTTTGGAATTTGAATCCAGGAGTTTTCAAATTATGGCTAAGGATGATTTTGGTATCTCTTCTTTCGCACTCACTCTCGAGGTTTTCAGACCTGACCAAGCCATCATCAAACATTCTTTGATCTCTCAAAATTTCAAGGAAGGTAATAAAACTGAAATAAATATATCGTATCCCTTTAACCCTTCTTTTTTTGACTTACAAACCAAAGATCAAGTTTCTCTTACCATAACAGTAAACGATCGCTTTCCAGATCGGAACGCAACCAAATTTTCCTCTCCAAAACTAGAGGTCATAGGGGCCCAAGAGCACGCGGATTTCATTACCCGAAAAATGGAAGAATTACTCTCAAAAGTGGCAGAAATATCAAGAGAACAGGAAAGTCTTCAAAGTAGAACTATTCAAATAAAGTCTGAACTGGCTAATTCTAAAAACCCTCTACTAACATCCTTTGACACCAACACCATTTCTGCACTTACTGAAAAACAGGACACAGTTGGTCAGAACCTTTTGTCATCCGTTGAAACTGGTTTTACTCTTTTAAAATACGCCACAGAAAATCCAGTATTTAACGCTTCCACTTTGCAGGATTTTACTGATTCAGTAATTGAAATGAATGGAATCGCAAATGAACCAATGGCTTCTTCGAAGAAACGATTGGCAGAGGCAAGCAAGTCCGCTAGGGCAGACACAGACAGTCATCTGTCGGTGTCCGTCCGCAACCAAGAAGATGCATTATTAAGACTTAAAAATCTCCTGAAAAGACTATCAGATCAAATAGATTTAATCGAAGCCAAATCACTCGCCCAGCGGTTGAGTGATTTGGGGCTTAAAGAGAAAAGTATTTCACTCGGACTGCTTTCTATTATGCCACATACCATTGGCCAGACAGCAAGTTTTCTATCAGAACAGGATTCAGAAATTATAGAGGAACTCCAAACCACTCAAGAGCAGGTTCAGCTTGAGGCAAAGGAAACTCATAACGAAATCAGTAGGTATTATGAAAGAACCGGTGTGACCGCTTATCAAAAAGTAAACTTACTCATGCACGGTTCAGGACTAGATTCGGGATTGAAATTGATTACCCAGAAAATTAGTCATAATAAAAGTCTAAAAGCATTAAATGAGCTTTTTACTTGGCAAGAGCAATTTTCTAGATGGGCAAAGATCCTTGAAAATCAGATAGCAGAATCAAGTCAAAGCGGAGGCGAGGGTTCATCTTCAGGAAAAGATATAGCAACTGATGTTGTAGAACTTTTAAAAATTAAAAGGAAACAAAAAAACATTCTTCAAAAGACTAACTTTGTAAATCAGGATATTTTAAATTTGGATCATAAATCATGGAGCCAAAAATTAAGTAAATCACAAAATGAATTGGCAATTGATTTAACGGATTCACAAATTGCTTTGGCCAATGAAACATTAAATCCCTTAATTGACGAAGCCCACACCGCTATGTCACAAGCTTATAATTTACTACGCAAAGCAAACACCAGTAAAAAGACCCAAGGGCAGCAGGTAATAGCAAAGGACTTGGTAAGTGATATCATTAACCTACTCGTCGAAGGCCAACAAAATGACGATAAAAGTGAAGCCAGCCAAGAGTTAAGCATGATGGAGTTTTTATTGATGCAATCGAAGTCACTAAAGTCAAAAAAAGGTAAAGGCAGCAATCAAGCTGTTGGAAAAACGGGGGGGGGGAATAATCAAGGAGGCAAAGCAAGTCAGTGGCATGATCAAGGTAAGGGCGAAAACATGAAGGTACATTCACCTGCTCGAAAGCCTGAGGCTGGGAGTGCAGTAATTCCGACCATCCCCGCTGAATTTAAAGAAGCAATGGAGCGGTATTTAGAAAAAATCGGGCAATGAGAGTTTACCTCTTCGTAATAAGTACTTTTTCCTTTTTTTTGGTAAGATTTGTTTCAGCTCAAGATCTTTTTGAGTCTAAAAGTGACTCTCTGGTCAATGCCTTGGATTCTAGTTATCAGAAAGGACTGAGATACTTATCATCCACCCAGGAACCAAACGGTCTATGGACTCAAAGTTCATATGGGGATCAAGCTGGAGTCCTTGGAATTTGTATTCTTGCATTTATCTCCAGGGGAGATGATCCAGAGTTTGGACCATACGCTGAGGTGGTGAGAAAATCCCTTCATTCAATGCTTGAAAAACAGGATTCAGAAACTGGGTTTATCGGCACCACCATGTATAATCATGGCTTTGCCACTCTCGCCCTTGCTGAACTCTATGGAACCCTTGACGACAAGCGAATTGGTCCTGCCCTCAAAAATGCGGTCTCATTGAGTGTACGTTCTGCTCAAGTGAATCCCAAAGGAGCATGGAGATACAAGCCTGACAGTAGAGATGCAGATACAACCGTATCCGGCACAGTTTTGGTTTCATTATTTGCCGCAAGAAATGCAGGCATGGCAGTACCCCAAAGCACCATAAACAAAGCCGTTGACTACATAACTAACTGCCAAGATACGAATGGTGGAATTGGGTACTCTTCGGCTACTGGCCCGAACTTACCCAGAACCTCTATTGCATCTCTTGTGTTCTCCTTATCTAATAGAACCCAGACTTCTGCTTACAAGAAATCATTAGAATACCTAAAAGAAAATGCAAAATATGGGGATCAGGGTCATAAATTTTACAGCCTGTATTACACCGCTCAGGCTTTATTTAGAGCGGGTCCATCCCACTGGGAAAAATGGAATACTTTAAACATTCAAAAACTGGTGGAAAGCCAGCAAAAAGACGGATCATGGCGCGGGAATCATGGTATGACTTTTTCGACAGCCGCTGCCCTTTTGTCAATGGCATTAAACTATCGTTACTTACCAATTTACGAAAGATGAATTTCTCTTCTTTATTTTCGGTCTTATTGGCTTCCTTTTTAGGCTATGTCGATATCTACTCGGCCACACCCAATCAAACGCAAGGAATTGAACGGCTAACATTCACAGATGATTCTTATTTACTGGGGAATTTAGTTGGGTTGACGAAAGAAAAAAAGCTGCAATGGATCCACCATTCCGCCCGCACTCCCCTCGAGTTTAATTTTAGCGCAGTACAGTCTATCATCCTCAATCGTACTTTTGAAAGAAAGCTCCCATCTGCAACAAAGTTATTACTCGAAATTCATTTCAGGAATGGAGATTTCCTAAGAGGTAATCTTCTCAAAATTGAGCAAGACACTCTTTATTTTTCTACAGATTTTTCGGATTCCCTTACTGTAGGGATCGATGAAATTACTCACATAGTTTTTCTCCCAAAATCACACGAAATTATCTTTGATTCGTTTACTGATTTCAAAAAATGGAAAAAGAATAGCTCAAAGTCCTGGAGTCATGAGCAGGGTGACTTAACCTCCATTTTTTCTGGAAGTACCGGCACCACCTTACCGAAGCTAGATACTTTAGCTATTACATTTAAAGCCAAATGGGAAAGATCATTCTACCTAGCCCTTCGTTTCTTCTCAGATTCAGATGGAGGCAACTATGGCAATACTGGCTACCACCTCTCTTTTTCAAATCATCGGATAAATCTACAATCGAACAAAACTTCTAATGGTCGCACAGTGCGTGAAACTCTTGGTTCGATTCTAGTGAATGAACTTGCGGGAGTAAAAACAGCAAATTTCCAAATCTTTGCGAATCGAATTAGCAAAGAATTCATTGTCAAAATTAATGGCACCGAATATGCGAGATGGCGGGACCCTGATCCAGAATACATGCCTCAAGAAAACGGCATATTATTCATAAACCAAGGTGGAAACTCATCGATTCGGTTACAAAATCTTTGTATTTCAGGTTGGCAAGGTGACTATTCCCCACATCCAATCCGCTTACCTGAAAAAGCAACAAGCAAAAGTATAATTTACTTTAAAAACGGGGACGCAACCTCGGTAGATCAAATTCATGCCAATGATCAAAACATCACAATCCAAACAAAGCATGGATTATTGAAATTTCCTCATACAAGAGTCCAAAGAATTAATTTTCGGTCGGCACATGAATCGAACTCAACTGAATTAAAAATACTAGCAAAGGAATATATTCCGAAAGATCAAATATTTTTGGAAAGAAACAAAGGAAAATTTTGCTTCTCTATTTCAAAGATAGAAGACAACCAAATTCATGGTTTCCATTCATACTTAGGGAATATTTCAATGCCACTATATCTTGTGAAAAAGTTGGAGGGTAATTTAGGTATGAATTTTGCCAAAGAGCACCTCGATCTTCTCGATGCAGCGCACCTTTCTATCCAAGAACAAAACCCTCATAGAGCACTTTCATTTCTTGGAAAAACAAGACCTTCCTTGAGAGGTTGGTACTTTAAAAGACTTACATTCCTTGCCAAAAATTTGGGTATGGAGGAAAGCAACCGCTTTCAACTCAAGTCAGCAGCAAACCAAGTCAATGGCACTTGGCTAGATTTAAACCAATCTATTCTGACTTTTGACCCTACCCTTCACTTCTCCATTTGGAAAAACATGCAAGAAGTACACAGCGAAAAAATCAAATCAGATTCCTATCCCGAGTTCAAAAGAAATGAAAATGAATCGTTGAGACTAGTTGAAATTACAAATGACTTTTGGCTCGCCGAGACTGAGATAACCCATGCGCAGTTTCAATCCATTACCGGTAAAAATCTGGATGATAATGCCTCTCCCCAGTTACCTGTGAAAGTAAATTGGCAAGAAGCCAAATCATTCTGCGATGTACTCAATGCCAACAATCCATTACCAGGCGGACTTAGTTGGAGACTGCCCACTGAAGCTGAATGGGAATATAGCTGTCGGGCAGGAGAAAGAGGTCCTTATCATCAAACTGGAATCGATTCCTTGAAACCCAACCCTGCAAGTTATCAAAAGCACTTAGCGAACTACGGTTGGTTTGATCTCAACTCAAATAACCAGCTTCATCAGGTCGCCCTGAAAAAATCAAATGCATGGGGTTTTTTCGATATGCATGGTAATGCAGCTGAATGGTGCGCTGATGCTGCTTCTCAAAATAAAATAAGTTTGATTAATGACCAAAAGCCAAAGCAAATTAACCCTTTGAGCGAAGCAGGTTTATGGCGGGTGTTACGGGGTGGCAGCTTCAATTCATCTTTCGACCAATGCAGGTCTGGCTACCGTGATGCAAACGACCCAAGTAAAAATAAGTTCAATGCAGGTTTCAGGGTTGCAATTGGCTCAAATCAAAAAGGAAAAGGTAATAAAAACAAGACCAAGTTAGCTGATGTAATTAACAAATTTTCGGATTCACATGTTAAGATGATCAAAGTGAAAGCCGGAACTTTTTTGCAAGGAACCCAAGATCAGGAATATCTAGCGGATGTAACCGCTTCACAAAATGGGGAATATATTCTGTACAGCTCGCCAGGTAAAATCCTAAATAAATTTAGTATCACAGATAATTCTTCAAATGCCATATTTTCTGCATCCTCAAATATCGTGGAAATTGCCATTACGAACGACAGTACAACGGCTTTTATAGGGTGTGCAAATGGATCGGTTTACACCTTTGATTTGTTGAAAAATAAAGTGTTATCTCAAATGCATGACCACACAGAAGCAGTTCTTGCAATCGCAATTGATCCGACAGATTCCTTGCTGGCAACAACATCCTTAGATGGGAAAGTGATTCTCAAAAATTTAAAAAACCTAAAAAAAATATGGGAACTTACAGGAGTAGATACCCATGAAAGTTTTGAATTCATGGACTTTGATAAGAAATCTAAATTTATTTTAACTTCAGGTAAATACTGTCCCGTTCAGTTACTTGATGTAAGCACGGGAAAATCAAAACTTGTAGCTGAAACGCAAAATAATTTATGCCTCAAGGCAAGATGGCATCCAACCGGACGGTTTATTTTAGTTCTACAACCTGGAGGCATGATCAAGCAGATTGAAACAAAAAAACAAATCTTATACAGAACAATTGATTTTAAGTTACCAAACATAGAGGATTTTGAGATTTCCTCTCAGGGTAATCAAATTTTTCTTAGTACAAAGGAGGGATTATGTGTAGTTCGAAAGTTCCCGACTGATGACTCTATTATTATTATTCATCCAGATGAAAAAGTTGAAATGAGTCCTGATTACTATTTTAAACTTTCAAACCAAACTGACACTCCAATGGAACAAAAACTGCCAGCTTTTATTTCACAAAACCGAAAAGAACAAAAACAGGACGATGCCATCGGAAAATCTCCAGATGGTCTTTGGGTGGTAACCGCTTTAGACGGGAAGTTAAGGATATGGGCTCAACGTACAAAGTCCTATTTTAAAACCTTAGGAGGTAACATGATCTCCCCTTTTTCGAAATGCACATTTTCAAACTGCGGGAAATTCATTAGATCTGAACTAAAGAGTGGTCATATTCTCATCTACCCAACTGAAACGAATACAGAATCATATTTAAAAGAGCGTGGTGTAGTAAAATTTCATCTAGATAAAAGATAATAAGCAAATTCTATTATTAAAAAGATAAATATCTGCTATCAGTAAAATAAATTTATCGTTGATGAATATCTATGATCAGCTAGTTTAAAGAAAGTGTTTTCAAAGAAATCAAATAATTTCATAGAAAAGAGGGTTGGATTGATTTTGGGCGTCATCGTTTGTTGCTTGCTTTTTAGCTCATGTGGGGGGGGGAGCGTTACCACATTACCAGAAGCACCACCACCTTACCCCAATTTCCCGGTGCCGTACGAAGCTAGCTCACAGCAATCAGTCCCTGAAACTGTTTACAGTAATCAGCAGCAAGGGTATCAAAATCATGCATTTAGTTCTACTGAGTATAAACCACAGACTGGAAGCAATAACTCGTGGAAATCCTCACCCAATGCTCTTTCACCAGTTCCTAATTATGCTAGGTTTACGGTGCATGCAAATGCCAACCTTTGGCTACTTGTTCAGGATTCAAATGGAAATGAGTTGGATTGGTTAAAGCTGAAAGAAGGAGAAAAAGTTCCACTTTCTCATATTGGTGCCCTTACCATTACATGCTCATCAGGACAGGATATTGATATCTACAACAAGGATGGCAGGAAACTGGATATACCAGAGAGTAAAAAGCCCGGTATATCTATTATTCGCTTACAGTAGATGAGTCGTTTGTAACTTTGCCAAATCCAGAGTTTTGCTTGAGTAGTAACTCAGGGGGAATATCTTCAAGTTGAAAAGTAATGTAGGAACACCTTCCTTTCAAAAACTTAAAAGAAATTAAAGTCCAAGAATAAACCTTCTCAGTAGTTTCATCAAACACTGGTCTACGATAATCCCACAAATAACCATTTCCTCCATCGAGACTCTTTCCGTCAGGGACTCCCATAAGCCTTTCTATTTCATCCCGATTTCTTCCGACAGCAAGCGACTCAAGATTATTTTTTCGTACAACAGGATGCTTCGATAATGAAGATTGCTCTTGGATAAACCCGGCACGCGAAGGTGAAGAACTAGTTAGCAGCCCTATGTTTTGGGAACGCTGACAGGAACAAAACAAAAGAAGACCAAGGATCAGAAGCAGTTGCCCGTTTAATATCACGTGAATCATGTAAGTCAAAAAAAGTGGCGGAGAGAACGGGATTCGAACCCGTGGAGGAACTATTAGCTCCTCACCGGTTTAGCAAACCAGCGCATTCGACCACTCTGCCATCTCTCCTGATCGAAACTAATTTTTACTCATTCACACTAAATCGGGCAAACAAAAAAGCTCGGGACCAACATAGTAGAAAAAAATTTAATACGAAATGCGTAAAAGACTATTGCATTGTCAAAGTTTTTCACTGGTTCTCGAGAGCAGATATTGAAATATTGCAAAGTTATTTCCTCTGAATAAAAATCCAGCCTGTTATACTTCTTTTTATTTTATAACCAGAAAATATTGTACTGCTTGAATCTTCACAGCCTTAAGTGAACCACCTGATGAAAAACTTATACGGGATTAAGCCGTAGAGTTTGAATGAGAGAAAGGTAATTAAAGACTTATTTCGCCAATATAGCTTGAAGCTTTTCTAGGTTCGTTTTGGCCATTGCATCTCCTCTTTGTGCCGCAAGGTCGAACCAATATAAAGCCTGTTCAAAATTTTTCTCAATCCCTTTTCCCTGCATGTACATCATACCCAAGTAACGAGCGGACTCTCCATCACCCGCATTTGCCGATTGAGTAAAAAGAGTAAATGCAGCATCCAAGTCAACTACTTGCCCTTTTCCCCAATACGCATTTTTCGCCAAAAGTCTTGGGTTACTCGCGCTTTTTGGGCTCATCTCAACTACTGGTAATTTTTCATTTTTAAAACTTTCAGGAATAGGAGAAGCAGAAGGATTGGGTTGATCAATTTCAGGCAAAATTTTGGCCTCATAAACAGAGGGAAGTCTCTGAACAACAGGAGCTGAAGGAACAGGAGGAAGTTCGAGTGCAGGTGCTGGAATTATAGGATTATTATTCAAAGTTTCGGAAGGAGGCGTGGGTATGGAATCTTCCTCTTGATTCTGGTTAGTCCTTAGTAATTCATACTCTTGAATCTTCTGCAGTGCTTTTTCTTGTAACTGAAACGCAGCTAATCTTGCGTAGCGAATTGCTATGTCAATTTTTACGGGGCCTGAAACTCCATAAGCGTGAAAATCTGCAACTAATAATTGAGATGTTGGCTTTCCTTTATCAGCAGCAGCCTGAAAGTGAACCAGTGCCATCCCGTTATCTGCTTCAACTCCTATCCCTTTAAAGTAAGAACGACCAAGGTAGTGATGGGCTGCAGGCAGGCCTCCTTTCGCAGCTTGTACCAATAATTTGATTCCACCTTTAATATCTCTGACAATACCCAAGCCAGGATCAGTAATTGAATGAAGTTTAAGCAAAGCGAGTTGAACTGATGCAGGGCTATACCCCTTCTGAGAGGATAGCTCATAATACCCAGCTGCTAATTTTAAGTCTGGAATAACAGTTGGTCTAACTTCGTCTGATGTGAAAATCTCGGCAAGAGCATATGCGGCAATTGGATCATGGCGGGATGCTTCACGAATAAGGGTGCCGTCTGGATCTTGAAAAGCTTTGAGGTAGTATGCTTTAACCTTCTGTGGGTTGGGACCATAAGGAACAAAACGAGCCAAGTATCCCATAGCAAAATGGCCCAGCCAATGATCCTGTGCCGATGAGGACTCTGCAAAACTGAGGGCATCTTCGATCGAAATATCTAGTCCTTTATCTCCATGAGCATGCACTAAAGCAAGAAATCCCTGTGCATATGGATCGTTTTGATCAGCTGCTTCTTTTAATCTCTCGTATTTAGACAATACCCAAGCTTCCCCTTCGTTTCCTGAAACGGCTTGAATGAGGACACAAAGCAAGAAAATATATAAAGGTTTTCTATGTACTTTAAACATAATCTATCCTATCTTTTATCTTAAGTAACCACACTGGCAAGCGTGGTTTCATTTTTCATGTTCCAAATTTTTCTAATTTAATTTAAAAAAAGAAGAACTTTTATGAGCGAAATAAATCCCCATTCATCGACATTACGCAATCCCGGACAAGACCTGATTCGTCAATTTGTTATCTATGCTGAAAATAAAGTGGGTTGGCTCAATGATTTCATTCTAATGCTCAAATCAGATGATATTCATATTTTAGCCATCTCTGTTTTAGATACCAGTGATTCATCAGTCATTAGAATAGTCCCCAATCTCCCGAAAAATCTCGCACGATTACTGAAGTCTCAATCAATTTCCTTTACTGAAAGAAATATTATTGCTGTGGAAATGAAAAATGAAGATTCCCTGCATCAAGTCACTCAATCCTTACTGCGGGCAGAGATCAATATACATTATGTCTACCCATTCTTACACCAACCTAACCGGAGGGCCGTACTAGCCATTGCCACGGAAGATGAAGATATTGGTGAAGAAGCCCTAAAAGGCTATCAATTAAATGTCTTGTCTCTTGAAGACTTCAACCGCTAATAAAGCAAATACCTACTAGTTTCATTCCGAAAGGCTTGGCTCTCTCGATTCCAGTTGGCAATAAACTTTTCTGTTTCTATAGCCGAGCCCTCACGGATTAATGTATCCCACCAAAGGGTAGAGCCCACATGTTTGTTAAAAAGTTTACTTTCAGATTCACTGGCTTTACCAAAAGGACTGGGTTGCTCCCAAAGAGCACTTAACTGCATCATGTGAAAAGCGAGATCTGTGGGATTCCAAGAATTCCAATCACTTAACACGATGTAAACACCTGTTGTATTTTCTCCCTTGGTGTCCAATAAGGTTTTTACCTGAAAGCTCAGTCCTGGAATATTCAAATTGTCCAATGCATTTTTAACAACTTCCGGATCTTTCCCTTCAAAGGTTAAAAATCGAAAGGGATGCTTGGTTCCAATACCATGGCGAAACTTACCCAACTGAGCCCCAAGCCCGGTCATGGGATAACCGGCAACAGAATCAAGGGAAGGAATATTTGGAGAAGTGGGAAACCATGCTAAACCAGTTTGGGGCCAAGTCATACCACGTCTCCATCCTTTCATGGGTACAATCGTTAATTTACCTTTTTTTCTCGCACTATCATCTATCTTTAAAACACCAGGAGTTTTCTTTGACCAAAGTGCAATTTCCGCAATGGTCATTCCATCAACAAAAGGCATCGGGAAAGCACCAACATAACTCATCCACTGCTCATCCATCATAGGGCCTGCAATCTTTTGCCCGCCGAGAGGATTGGGCCGATCCAAAACAACAACCTCCACATAGTTTTCAAAGCAGGCTTCCATGGCATATCTCATACAACTCACATAAGTGTAGCAACGTACACCAACATCCTGTAAGTCGATGACCAATGTATCAATTTTGGAAAGCATATTTACCGTCGGCTTTCTAAATTTTCCGTAGAGCGAAAAAACAGGCAAACCAGTCCGGTGATCAACTTTATCCTCCACGGGGACGGAGGCTTTCTCATCACCGTAAATGCCATGCTCTGGTCCAAAAAGAGCGACGAGGTCTACTTCTTCACTGTCTCTAAAAACCTCTACTGTCGATGTACCCGTATTATTTCTGCCCGCAGGGTGAGTCAAAAGGCCAACTTTTTTCCCTTTAAGAATTGAAAACTCAAGCTGTTCCAAATAATCAACGCCCAGAGAAATACCCTTTACCTGCTCTGCGTGGGAAAAAAATGTTAAGAGGAATACCGAACAAAAAAAAGACGACTTTAACAAGAAGCTGTTCATAAAAAAAACGCAGGGTTTAGGTATCGCATTGGTCATCATCACTCGATTTGTACAAGTTGCAAGAAATCTTGTAAAGAAAGACCGCAACCACACCGAGAAAAATACCTATCACTGACCCACCGATCAGCATCGGTGGAAAAGTATCCATTAAGGTAAGCAGGTCAGAGTATGTAAAGTTACTCCAATCATAATCTGGGCTTAAAAATTTATTTTTTGGATAAGAAATACCAAAGAGGCGAAAAAATTCCATGCCTATCTTGTAATCGGCAAAATATATAGGACCCATTGTGAATGGATTAGAGATCCATTGTAAGGCGACAATCAACGGCAGATTTGCTCGAACCAAAACTGCCAAAATTAAAACCACGAACATTTGGATGGAAACAATCGGAAGCATGGCAATCCACATACCTAGAAAGAGTGCGGGTATCATTTCTCTGCTTTTAAAAGACCAAAGGTAAGATCTTTCATAAGCCGTTTTAGAAAACCATTTGAGAATAGGGTAACGATGAACATTTGACCTGCGTGGTAACGGTCGCATGATTTTTTTTAATCTCCTAATACGTTTAAATTTTTTTTCTTTTTCTGCACTCATGAATCAACAAAAAATTATCTTGGAAACATTACTTTATTTAATGTACTGATCAAATGAGAAGAAGCATTAGCAAGGTTTTCCTCAAGGGTTAAACCTCGATTACCAAATTCGTAAATCTCTAAGTTTGGATACTCTCTTTCACAGATTTTCTTGGTTTCTTCTTCAACAGACCCGGCAAATACATAAGTTTTTTTTCCAAGTTGGTGGGCTTGCCTTATCAACTCAAAAGGAGCTTTTCCTTGCATGGAAGTTTGATCAAATCTACCTTCACCGGTAATTAAAATTTCACAGTTTCTTATTTTGCTAGTCAAATTGCACCATGAACTAATTAGATCAAAACCGGGAACGAAATTAACCTTGTAGGCAAGGCCAAGGCCAAAGCCTATTCCACCCGCAGCACCACTACCCTCAGCCTTGGCAGATATGGCAACATCCGGGAACATTGCACCCATTACACCTAGCATCTTTTCCATCTCGCCTTCCATACAATCCCGAGCATCAAAATCAAGGCCTTTTTGTTTTCCGAATTGATGGGTTGCTCCCATTGGACCAAGCAAAGGATTGCGTACATCGCAGGCAATTGTAAGCGGAGGTAACGAGGTCATGCCTGCTGTTTGTATGGTGGAAACCGATGACCATGTTTCAGGGGAAGGGAAAGAGATTATCTGTCCAGTAGAATCTATGGGTTCCAAACCCAAACTTTTTAATGCACCAACTCCCATATCATTGGTAGAACTGCCTCCAATGCCTAGGAGAATTGCATCAAGTTCTAGACTGGCACAAAAGGCTAATGCTTCCCCCACTCCCTTAGAGCAAGTCTTCCATGCATTTCTTTCCTCTACGCTTAAGTCAGCAAGCCCAACGATACTTGCCATTTCTATGATTCCTATTTTTCCTTCATCTGGAAGCTTGAGGAAATCCTTAGCCAAACGAGGTAGGTTATTGAGTTCGCAGACACCAACAAGTATTTCCTTCTTTTTACCCAATGAATCAGCTGCAGAAAAGGGTAAAAGTTCACCACTTACCACCGTGGTTAGAATCTCTACAAATCCTTCTCCACCGTCTGATAAAGGAACAATGTCCACGGAATACTGCCCTACCCTTGACTCAAGCGTCTTTTGGGTAAGCTTGCAAAGCTCACTAGCGGCAAGGGAATCCTTGCACTTATCAAATGCAGCAAGGACTTTTTTAGTCACATCTTGTTACTTTACTTCTTCGCCAGTGGTCTCATCGATCACCTTGAAATTTTCAACATGGTAGGTTTCGGCAGCCTCAAAAGTGAGAGTTAAATTATAATTCCGCTGCATTCGCTCAATCAGCTTAGAATCTGGTCCACGCAAGCGCCTAAGATTTCCGGGGTGTAGAAAAACTTTCAGTTTAAGCTCTGCACTCGGAGGCTCTATTAATTTGGAGCGACTGATTGCATTACTAATTTTTCGCTGAATTTCAATACTCACCGCCCGTGGAGACTTTACGATCCCCCTCCCCTTACAATATGGGCAGGCATCGTAAATACCACTTGAATTACTTTCGTCATGTCGTTGACGAGTAATTTGCATAATTCCAAGCTGAGATATGGGTAAGATATTGTGCTTAGACTTATCATCAGCCATAGCAGCTTTCATTCTTTGGTGGACTTTTCGCTGGTCCCCCTTGTTTTTCATGTCAATGAAATCAACGATGACCAATCCTCCAAGGTTTCGAAGTCGCATTTGTCGTGCCACTTCCATCGCCGCTTCGATATTTGCTTGAAGGATAAAATTCTTACCATCCTTGCGGTCTCCTTTATGACTACCGGTGTTCACATCGATAGAGACAAGTGCTTCCGTTTCTTCCATGACAATTTCTCCTCCAGAGGGGAGAAGAACTCGACGCATGAAAGTTTGTTCAATTTGGCGTTCTACATTAAATCGTTCAAAAATTGGAATCTCTTCATCAAAATGAGTGACCTTCGATTTGGATTTAGGAGAAATACGCTGTATGGTTTCAATCAACCGGTTGTAATCTTCTTTTTTATCAACTTGTACCCGGTCAACATCATCGGTTAAGAAATCGCGTGCGGTTAGACCGATCAAATCAGGTTCTTCATACAAAAAGGCCGGACTGTCCTGAGACTTCATTTTAGCCTCAATCTCATCCCATTGCTTCTTTAAAAGATTCAAATCTCGGTCAAAAAAGCGTTCAGGTTTGTTTTGCCCTGCTGTCCGTATTATCACCCCCATGCCTTCTCGGAGAGAAAGATTACCAATAATTCTTTTTAATCGAGACCTTTCAGATTTATCTTCAATTTTCCGAGATATTCCACATTGCCCGGCATACGGCATTAAAACCAAAAACCTCCCGGGAAGAGATAAATTTGTGGTAGTCCTTGGACCTTTACTTCCAATTTGTGCCTTGGTGATTTGCACCACAATCTCGGAACCGATGGGAAAGGCCTTCGGAATATCCTTGATAGACTTAATCTCATTCTTCTCCGAGGATTTCTTTTTATTTTCACGGACGATTTCAATCGACGGATCATTATTAGCACCTGGAAGCATGTCCCAATAATGTAAGAAAGCATTTTTTTCTAAGCCAATATCTACAAAAGCAGCCTTTAACCCAGGCTCAAGATTTTGCACTTTGCCTTTAAAGATTGCTCCGACCATGCGGTCCTCATCAAGCCTTTCGACATCAAAGCCTTGTAGAATCCCATTCTCAATCCTCGCAACTCGCCTTTCCAGGGCTTCAGTATTGATAATTAATTCCTTGTAATCCTTATTTGCTTCACGACGAAAGAATGCCATGATTCTTTCGCGGATGGGACGACTTTTTGCACGCTCCAAGGCACCATCCCGCAACTCTCTTTTATCAATTAAGATAGGGTCGGGCTCATTGGGAGAAGAGCTTAAATCATTATTTGAATTAGGATTTTTTGGTTTCCCTCTCGAAGAATGATTTCTTCTGTTTTTAGAATAATTTGAACGACGCTTGGTATTTCTGGCCATAATTTGCAGGGATGCGTAATCCAACATCAATAGGTAATGGGAGAGAAAAATTCATTGGTAAAAACCAAATCATCTAAACTCCTTTCGATATCGATAAACGCTCTGCACCACTCCCAGCATCATAAAACAAGTTACGAGGAAGGAACCACCATAGCTCAAGAAAGGAAGCGGCAAGCCAGTAATCGGAGTTATTCCGATTGTCATTCCGATATTGACGAACATGTGGGTCATCAACAGGACTGAAACACCGACCGCGATCATAGATCCAAACCGATCAGATGCTTTGGTTGCAACTTTTATGCATCCGAAGATAATCAAACTAAACGCCAATATAGCAAGCAAGCTCCCCCACAATCCTGACTCCTCAGCGAGGACAGCGAAAATGAAATCGTTATGAGCAACTGCCGTTGGCAGATACCCGAGCTTAGCTTGCATTCCATCCCCTAACCCTTTGCCTGTAATTCCACCGGTGGCAACGGCAATGAGAGCTTGTATGCGGTTCCAATTAGCTCCAATCCCGTGGGGGTCCTCTACCTCTGGTGCGATAAAGGTAAGAATGCGTTTACGTTGATAATCCTTGAGTGGTACGAGAGACGTTTCCTCATAGGCAACAATTGCCTCCGAGGGACGTGGATTCTCAGATTTATATTGATAGTAACGAAAGACGTCCCAACCGAGCACACCCATCAAGACCACAAATAAAGCAAATGTGGCAATGAAAAACCGTGTTGGTATGCGGGCGACGTACAAAAGAGAAAATGCGATTGGTGGAAAGACCAATGTTGATCCTAAATCAGGTTGCAAAAAAATCAAGAACATTGGACAGCTGAAACAGAAAGCGACTTTTCCTATTCCGCTCAGCGAATCCCGCATACCTCCGATTTTGGATCTCGATAAAATGCTGGCACCCATTACCAGGGTAGCCCATTTTGCAATCTCAGATGGCTGAATCTTAAAGATACCGAAATCAATCCACCGACTTGCCCCGTACAGAACAGGCCCGCCAAAAACAAGTAAAAGTGCGATAAGAGAAAGGGCATAGAGAAAGTGTGCATACCTCATCCACAAGTGATAATCGATCAGGGAAAATAATAAATAAGTGCCAAAGCCAAGTGCACACCAAATCAACTGCATCTTCCATTGCTCTCCTCCAGTGTAAGCCTGTGCGGAGCGAATAAATAAAACACTCATAATACTTAGACCAATAAGACAAAAAGGGGTAATCCAATCCATACGGATTTCTTCTCCCAGGAGGTTATCGGATGCTTGCCTGCTTTTTTTAATACTTTCCACCGTGGTTAAAATTAGTAAAACGACTACAAATCAGTTTTTAAAAACTCCAAGGTTATGGCTGACCATTCCTCTTCAAGATCTCCTGTGCTTAGGACTGGCTTCCCCGCCCTTTTATACCAATAAGCAGCATTTCCTAGATCTCCCTCTAGTCGATGTAAATATGCATGTACCCAAGACCCGCTTAAGGAAGAAACATTCTGTGCTATGTTGTGGGCCTCAACCCAATCTCCTTTTTTTGACCACCAAAGAGATTGTAAGCAAGCGGACCACTCAGGTTGCGGGCTTTCTCGGTTAAGGGTGGAATCAATAAACTGACCAATCGTCATCGTATAAACAAGAAGTCAATGCACGCGAAGCCACCTTGTCCCTAAAGAAACTGAGAATTGAAATTTTCTACGGTGCTCACGAATTACAAAAGGTAGATCTTTACGCTCATCCAAAATAAAATGGGGACTGAGTAATTCCTGTAATTTTTGCTCAGAATCACCTGAGCCTAACCAATGATCAGAAGGAGTGAATTCCTCCAACCACGTAAAAGGAGTTGCTAACAGTAACTGCCCCCCTTCTTTCACTAACTCAGGCAGTCGATCCAAGAAAAGCATAGGATTTGGTAACCGACAAATTAAATTGGCTGCGTGAACAAGATCAAAAGAGCCAAGGTCATTGGGTAAATCGCAAGCATCACCTACTTTAAATTCTACCTCGCCTGGTCCAATGTCAATTTGAGCGAGCCCATCAGCGTAAAGTCTGCCTTCAACGAGAAATCGATAAGGCATGCTTCTTTGGTCTTTTAAATTATTGGCGGCATCAATAAAAGATTTCGAATAATCAATTCCCAAGGTCCTTTGGCAAATTTTGCTTAACTCAAATGAAGATCCACCAACTGCGCATCCGATATCAAGTGCACAGGAATCTTTAGATAATTTGGAGACATCAACGAGTTCTTCAACGGTTCGCCGCGGAAATTGCAGACCACTTGTGGGCCCAAAATCCCAGGGCATGATATCTCCATCGGTTCCGTAGTGAAAAAGTAAATATTCTCCCAATAGTTTAGCGTCTTCGTATGGATTATTCATGAGTAAAAAGTACTTTTAGCACAAAGTTGATATTTCACTAAATGTTTCCTTAAGTTTTGGGTAAAGGCCTTGATATAAAGAATAGTATTTACCATATATATCCACTTCAGAGCTTGGCTGGATTGTTTCCGTTGTCCGAATCCATGCAGCCGTAGCCGAGGCAACATTCTCATACTGCCCTACTCCGACCGCAGCCAGTAAAGCGGCCCCATATGCTGCTCCTTCCCGTGCATTAACCATCGAACATGGTGCATTGAATATATCTGCCAACATTTGCTTCCATAAACTTGACTTAGTTCCACCCCCTGAAAGTTGTACATCCTCAGGATTAATGCCTAGCTTCCTCATTAATTCAAGAGAATCATTAAGTCCATAAGACACTCCTTCTAAAACTGAACGAGAAAAGTGCTCTTTTTGATGCCTGAGAGTGAGTCCGATAAAACAACCTTTTGCATAAGGGTCAGCATAAGGTGTTCGCTCCCCAGACAAGTAAGGTAAGAAAAACAAACCCTCTGAACCAGCGGCAATACTTTCGGCATTACGAGTTAAGATTTCATAGGCATCTCCTTGGCCTTCTTCTTCCTGCTTTGCCTCAAGATCACCCAGAGTGTTTTTATACCACTGAAAAGAACCGGCAGCTGATAACATAACACCCATTAAATGCCATTTCCCTGGTACCGCATGGCAAAAGGCATGAAGTTTGCCTTCTGGTTCAACCCTATACTCATCGCTTTGAGCAAAAACCACCCCACTTGTTCCTAGGGTAACTGACACTTTCCCTTCTTCAACAATAGCACTTCCAACTGCTTGAGCGGCACAATCTCCACCCCCAGCGGCAACAGGTGTTCCTTCGAGTAATCCTGTTGCCTCCGCACCATACGAGGAGATTTTTGCAGACATTTCAGTTGATTCCGTAACCGGAGGTAACCATGAAGGATCCCAGCCTAAAACTTGAAGTATCTCCTCCGACCATTTTCTTTCTCCAACATTGAGCAGGGAAGTACCGGAGGCATCCGAAACATCACTAAAAAATTCTCCAGTCAGCCTGTAACGAATATAATCTTTAGGAAGAAGAATCTTTGACACCTTTTTAAAAATCTCAGGTTCGTTTTTTTGCATCCATTTAATTTTAGGTGCAGTAAAACCGGCTAAAACTGGATTTCCTGTAATCTTTAACACATTTTCAGCCCCAACCATGGAGGTAATCTCCTCACACTCCTCATGAGACCTCTGGTCATTCCACATAATACATGACCGAAGTACTTGCCCGGACACATCAAGGGCTACCATTCCATGCATTTGTCCGGTCAAGCCAATCGCAGAAATACTCCCGGGATCAATTCCTTCAAGAAGCTCATTGACCGCCTGCTTTGTCGCTTGCCACCAAATTTCTGGGTCAGCTTCTGCCCACAATGGACGAGGTGTTTGAAAAGGGTATTCCTGGGAGCTTACCTTAAGCACCTCTCCCATATTAGATACCAGTAATGCTTTAACCGAAGAAGTTCCTATATCTAATCCAATAATGTTCATCTTAATTTGCTAAGATTTTTATCAAGCACTTGGCAACGACAATGCAGAGTAGAAAGATTATTCTAAAATATTTTAAATCTCATCATTCGATAAACCATATTCCTGTATCACTGAATCTAGGGTCTAAAGACGCTGCGTTTCAAAGTTCCTTGTATTTATAAAATTATTATCCGTAACAGAAGATTTTGTCCATCTGTATGATCCTGTAGATAAATCGATAAATTTAAATATTAAAGGCAAGACCTAATCCAGAAAGTAAACACATAGAATCTCAAGCAGTAAAAACCTGTATTTGTTTTAGTATCTAAATAGAATGATCAAATTAAAACCATTGAGCCGTTTTCGGATCAAGGTCATGTTGATGCAATTTATACTTTCAGTAATTTTTCGAATAGGGACAAAAAATCAAACAAGCGCGAACTAATGCCAATAAATCAAAACCTAATTAAGATTGAATACTGCACCGGATGCCGCTGGTTGCTACGATCCGCATGGATCGCACAAGAATTGCTTACGACCTTTCAGAATGAATTGTTTGAGGTAAGCTTACAGCCTAAAATTGAACAACCAGGACATTTTCAAATTCTTTGTAACAATGAATTGGTTTGGTGCCGAAAAAAAGAGCAAGGTTTCCCTGAAATCAAAGTGATAAAGCAGCTGATTCGTGATCTGATCGCCCCTAAAAAAGATTTGGGCCACTCAGAAGAAAAAGAGGTCTAAAGAAATGTCTACTCCAAACTCTATCTCGACTTTGATTTTTCGCTTAATTCTGCGGCTAGTTTCTCGCTAGCAGCTACCTGTCTTTCAGCCATTTTCTTTTTCAACATTTCATCCCCAATCACACCCAGCAAGATCACCAAGCCAAGGATTCCAAATTCCAAGTGAGTTGAAATACCAACCATATTGATTGAATTGAAGATTATCCGAATGACCGCGGCTGCAATTATTACCCCCAAGATAGAACCTTCGCCACCTCTAAGACTACAGCCTCCAAGAACTGCCGCTGCGATTGCAAAAAGTTCGTAAAATTCGCCTGTCTGTGCCGGCTGGACTGATCCAAGTTCAAAAGCGAACAGAATACCTGCAATGCCCGCAAAAAAAGAACATAATATATAGGCGACAATCTTCATACGATCAGTATTAATTCCACTGTATCGGGCACCATCCTCATTATTTCCAAGGGCATATAAATACCGGCCCCATATTGTCTTCCGTAAAAAGATCGAACCGGCAATTGCTAGAACTATGAGAAAAAGAGCCGGAGTTGGCAGTTTGAAAAAGCCACCAATTGCTATTTGACCACTAAAGACAAAATCAAGCATCAGAATCTGCTCCAAGTTTGCAAAGCCCAAATCACCCTCCAAAGGGACAGGACCCAAGGATTGGTTGTCTGTAAGCCAACGACTAAGGCTCCTGTAAATCAGCAGACCACAAAGGGTAACGACGAAAGGTTGCAACTTCGCCTTGGTGATTAACAATCCGTGAATCAATCCAATTGCCACGGACATTAGCAAGGTAAGCCCAATGGCCACAAATGGATCTAGCCCCTGAATTTTGGTAAAAAATGAAAGCACAACCGCAACTAATCCAACTACTGAGCCAATCGATAAATCAATTCCACCGGTTATAATTACAAAAGCAACACCGATACTCATCACACCGTACAAGCTCGACCACTTTACCGTATTCTGCATGTTGTAAGCGGAAAGAAAATTAGGGTCAGCGATGGCTGTTATTGTAAAGACTGTGACCAAAAGGCCAAAAATACCATAAACATTTTTTTTCATAACTTTAAGCCGCTAACGAGCCTCCCGTGGCCAGTTGCATAATTGATTCCTCAGACATTTGATTCTTTTGTAGTTCTCCCGAAATTTTCCCTTCGTGCATCACATAAACTCGGTCCGCCATTCCCAGCACTTCTTCCATTTCACTGGAAACAAAGAGAATTGCTATACCTTTGCCTGCAAGTTTTTCCATGAGTTTATAAATTTCCCTTTTGGCTCCGATATCAATACCCCGGGTGGGTTCATCGAGCATTAAAAGCTTAGGGTTCATTGCCAGCCATTTCCCCAGCACTATCTTTTGTTGATTTCCTCCAGAAAGAAACCGAGCAGCTTGCTCAATACTTGGGGTTTTAATCTTCATCTGATCGACCGCTTCGTCAGCAATTTCTTTTTCTTTTAAATGATCAAGGAAGCCCATTTTTTGGTCCCGTTCGAGGCTGGGCAGGCTGGCATTCTCTCGGACTGTCATGGGAAGGACCAATCCATGTTGCTTTCGATCTTCAGGAGCCAGTGCCAAACCGGCATGAACTGCATCGGCTGGTGAATGCGGAGAAAAGCTAACTCCCTGCACTTCCAACTCTCCACCAAGAGAGGGAGTGACACCGAAAAAGGTCTGTAATAATTCAGTACGGCCGGCCCCAACGAGTCCTGCGATGCCAACAATCTCCCCCGCCCGCACCTCAATCGAAACTGGAATTTCAGGATAGGTTGGAGAGAGGATATTTACCGCTTTAAGAACACAATCACCAGGTTGGTGAATTTCCCGGTCATAAAACTCGCTCAATTCTCTACCTACCATTAAGCGAACCATGTTATCGTGATTAATTTCAGCTCTGACCAACTCACCTGCATTTGCACCATCCCGAAATACGGTAACCCGGTCAGAAAGTTCCTTCACTTCACCCAGCCGATGGGAAATGTAAATCACGCTAATTCCATCGTCTCGCAAGCCCTTTACGACTTCGAACAAAGTTTCTGTTTCCTTTTGGGACAAACTACTGGTGGGCTCATCCATAATCAAAACGCGGGCATTACAGGATAAAGCTTTGGCAATTTCAACCAACTGTTGTTTACCAATCGGTAGCGACCCTGCAATTGTGTCAGAAGGTAAATTAAGTCCGACTCTTTTTAAATGCCTGGTCGCTTCCGTGTGTAATGTTTGTTCATTGATAAAACCATTATTTCCCGGCTCACGTCCAAGGAAAATATTGGAGGCCAAGTCAAGATTGGAGGCGAGGTTGAGTTCCTGATGAATCAGGGCAATTCCCAGATCCATTGCTTCCCGAACATTTTTAAATTCCACCTTTCCACCATCAATATAGTAATCACCAGAATCCGCAGGCTGTACACCTGCAAGGATTTTCATCAGGGTACTCTTTCCGGCTCCGTTTTCTCCGATCAGGGAAATAACTTCACCTTTTCCCAAGGTCAGGGATACCCCTTTAAGGGCAAGAACACCTGGGAAACTTTTTTTTAAGTCTCTGACTTCAAGAAGCAACTCCTGGCCTTCGCTCATTTACTGAGATTTCCCAAGTTCAGCCATTTCTTTTTTCTTGGCCCAAAACTCGTCGATATTTTCTTTAGTTACCTCAAGAAAAGCAACTTCTTGGTAAGTAGTCTGGGGCTGAACACCATCCGAAATATTCTTGAGCATTTTAATGGATTCATATCCATATTCCCAAGGTTGCTGGCTTATGGTGCCATAAGCATGGCCATCAGTGATCGCTTGAAGAAGGGCGTCCTGTTCATCAAAACCACAAACTTTTATGTCTCCCAATTTGTCTGCCTCTTTGATCGCGTCAATACATGAAGGAGGATTGTATGCAAACAAGCCCACCATACATTTCAAATTCTTGTATTTTGCGATCGCATCTTCGGCGTTACTTTTGGCTCTCGCCTTATCAAAATTATCCGTACGGGTGTCTAAAATCGTATATTTTGAACCTGCTGAGGCCAAATTTGTTGCGTCAACAGGATCATATTTCAACAGATCCAAGCTTTGTTCCGGACGGCCCAATAATTCATCAATGACACCCTGTCTTCTTTGGCGAGCATTTAACTGCTCAAGTCGGCCCACAAAGAGCATGACCTCACCACCCTCAGGCAGAGCCTTTTTCACCAAGCCTCCCAGAGATCGACCCGCCTTGTAGTTATTAGTTCCAATGAAGACTAAACGTTTACTCTTTGGTGCATCCGAGTCATTGGTGATCAAAATAGTATTACCGGCTACCTCATTCAAGAAAGGGGTTTGATTTTCAGCATCCACTGGGCTGACGGCAATACCATCGATGCCTTTAGCAAGCAGAGTTTCCATCATTCTCTTTTGATCAACGACTCCTTTGGGAGGCATCAAAACTTCGCAAGTGACTCCAAACTCTTTTTCTGCAATTCGCACCCCTGCGGCACATAAATCCCAAAATGGATCCACTCCATTGGTTACATAGGCGAAGGAAACTTCCGCATCCCCCCCTTCCCCAACCGGTTTATTGCCACAACCTGAAAACGAACCAAGTAATGGTAAAAGTAACAGAGAGATTATTTTAGAATGTATCTTCATAATTATTAATTAATTGTTGGTTAAAATTCACCAAGGTGTGCGACCGCCATTTACGCATAAAGTCTGCCCGGTTACAAAGGAAGCTGCTGGGGAAGCAAAATAGCAAACTGCATTACCTACATCACTTGGATTCCCCCACCTGCCCAAAGGAATGGTTGAAAGGTAAGCATCTTTGTCTTCTTGAGGATCTTGCTCATGTCTCTCCGTAGGTATCCAACCTGGTGCCACCGTGTTTACGGTAATACCAAAGGGAGCTAATTCACTCGCCATGCTTCGACTCCATCCAATTTGTCCTCCTTTTGCAGCAACATAGGCACTAAACTGAGGCACCGAACTATGAAAAACTTCGCTCGTTATATTAATAATCCTACCATCGCCTTTCTTCTTCATTCCTGAAAGTACAGCTTGGGTTAAGTAAAGAGGACTCAGTACAAAAAAATCATACATTTTACGGTAAAAATCACCGTCATAGTTTTCAACAGGCTTCTGCGGTTGATCTGGAGTAGCATTGGGAACTAAAATGTCAAGGGAGCCAAATTTTTCTTGAACCGCTTCAACCATTGCATGAACTTGCTCTGCATTCGCAGCATCCGCTCTCACAAGCATCGCACGAACCCCACAATCCTCTAATTCTTTCAAGGCAATTTCCGCATGCTCACGGTTATTTAAATAATTTAATGCCACTTTTGCACCCGCATTACCCAAAGCCATGGCAACTCCTTTACCCAAGCCTTTGGTGCTACCGGTTACGAGAGCAACCTTACCCTTTAATGAAAATTTTTCCATACTAACACATACTTTCAGAATAAAACATTATTTGGCAATAATTTAATATTTTAATTTCATTTGATATATCAATTTCTTGTTCTTACAAGGTTTCTACTCATCTTTTTTAGCAATTGAAATAATGTTCAAGCAAACTGCGATACCTGATATTTACCCCTTGCTTACTAAGCTATCTAAAAGTTATCCATTACATGTTTTGAAAATATCTCCTACCTATCTATTAATTTTCTTTTCTCCTATTTTTTTTATCGCGACTGCATTTAGTAAGGCGGCATCACTAAGTGAATCAACATTTAAAAGTCACGATATCGAGTTCAGATTTAATAGTAGCGATAGAATTCATTCGGCTCAGAAAATCACAAGCCGAGACCTAGGTCATGGCAATTTTTCATGGAACGGGAAACTTATTGATGACCAAAATAGTATTTTCTCATTTACTAAAACAAATGAGAAAATCTTCGGTACTCTTCGCTTTGGTCATGGTCAAACTTACAGACTTACAACTAACAATGATGGTGTTTTTCTCTTTTCACCCGCTCCTCAATCCGCTTTTGGATGTGCGGGTTGTAAGCCTTCGAACAACTCTTTACCGATTGATCCACGAAAAGAGCGGAGAGTGAAAAATTGGCGCAACGGCGATGGCAACCTCATTGATCTTTTAGTTGCTTACACCTCAGACGCAAAAAGCGCTCAAAGCTTTGCTACTGAAACCGAAGTCAAAGCTTATGTTCAGAATGCCATTTCTGAATCTAATTTATGCTTCATGAATAGTAAGGTAAATGCCTCAATTCGCTTGGTTCATTTAGTTGAAACCAACTACACCGAAACTCAAAATCCATCTATGGACTTAAACCGAACGGTCTCTAAAGATGATGGCTACTTGGATGACCTGCACTCCTTACGAGACCAGTATGGAGCTGATCTTGTAACCCTTCTAATTTCCCAGGGAGACGGGACGGTTGGGGGAATAGCAAAGAGCATGACTTTTCCAACTTTAGAATTCGAAGACAGTGGATTTAATGTGGTGGTTATGGACCAAATCGGAGCACCAAATTACAGCTTACTCCATGAAATTGGTCACAACATGGGGTGCTTGCATAATCGTGAAGATGCTATGAATAGAGGTATTCCAAACACAGATCCTTCCAATAACTCGATTTTTAAGGCATTTAACTATGGCAAAAGGTGGATCATTGAGAATGAAGGTTACCGAACAATTATGTCATACGATACCGAGGGTGCTGCAACCTACTCCAATCGAATCCCATTTTTTTCAAATCCGAACATTGAGTATCAAGGAGTGCAAACAGGAGATTTTAATTCCGAGGATAATGCCCAAGTACTGAATAGGACCGCACCCTATGTTTCCAACTTTCGAAACGCTGTGGTACAAGAAATAATACCGTCCGTAAATTATCTTACCGTAATCGAAGGAAATGCTAGTTCTTTGACGATTCGACTGGCAACCAAACCGGATCAAAACATGACTATTTCAGCACAGCTAGATTCTGCTGGTGATCAAAACTTTATACTTGTCGGGTCGGGTACCCTCACATTCTCTACAGAAAATTGGAACCTGCCTCAAACTTTGCAAATCTACGCAACTTTTGACCCTGACTCTTCCGCTGGTGAGAGCACCCTCTACCTGAGTGCAAATGAAATTCCCACCGCCAATGTGAAACTAAATGAGAAAGATTTCGGGCTAAGTGAGGGAGATAACTTTTTCATTTCCGGTGTTGTTCAAAATTCCTTAGGTATCGGCATCAACAATGTTGATATCTCACTGTCATCAGGTGAAACATTTAACACAGATGAAAAAGGAACTTTTCTTATAAATCTTGCAAATGGATGGACAGGCTCTCTGACAGCAAGCAAATCAGGCCACTCTATTTCTCCATCAAGCCTCTCAATTACCGCTGAAATATCAGGTAACATTGATCATCTATTTACTGCAAACAGGAGCCAAGTTTTGTATGTGGACGAAGGGGCGACTGGCAACCAGGATGGATCGAATTGGACGAATGCTTACCAAGACTTGTCCGAAGCTTTAGAATCGCTGCATCCATTTTCAGAAATCTGGGTAAAAAAGGGAATGTACCAGCCCGGAGTCTTTCGTAGTGATTTCTTTTTTATTCCTCCTGATGTATCTGTCTATGGGGGATTTAATGGAACCGAAACAGAAAGAAGCCAGAGAAACCCGTCCGTTAATGAAACAATTTTGTCCGGAGACATTGGAATTACTGGAGAGGGCTCGGATAATTCTTTCCATATCGTTGTTCCATCTTCAGGTTCCCACCTTGAAGGGTTTACCATCGAAGACGGTAATGCTAGCGAAAACTTTTCGGACTCAAGGGGCAAAGGCGCGGGTCTGTATGCAAAAAATGCCAGCTTTACTCTAAGTGAATGTGTTTTTAAAAATAACCGGGCCCGCCAAAAAGGTGGTGCAATTTATCTTGATGAAGCGAACGCTTCATTGGCAAATTGCTCATTTACCACAAATCTTGGAACAGGACTAGAAGATGGATTCGGATATGCTGGTGCGATTTACGCGAACAAGGTAGTGCTCTCATTGACTGCCTGTCAGTTCGCTCAAAACAAATCTGAACTTAACGGTGGCGGAATTTTCGCCGAATACTCAACCATCAACTCCACTTCCTGTACTTTTTCTGGCAATCAAAACACCGATAGTAACGGAGGGGGTGCCATGGCCCTTAAGTCTTGTATATTCAATGATATAAATAGTTCTTTTCTAGATAACTTTTCGGCTTCTTCGGGTGGTGCTGTTGATCTTTATGATTCCAATATTTCCCTGTCGGGAACCTTTTTCCGCAATAACCAATCATCGTTTGCTGGAGGCGCATTGTCTGGTGAAGGTTCTAATATTTCTGCTGCAGATAGTAATTTCTCAAGCAATCAGGTCACCTCAAACAATGGAGGTGGAGCTATCAACTTAAGCAATGGTTATTTGCATCTCGTCCAATGTCAATTTTCTCATAACCTCGCCCCATTAAATGGGGGGGCAGTCTATGCACAGCATGCTGATTTAAATACTTCTCACTGTCTTTTTATCTCCAACCAAAATACTTCGAATAATGGCGGAGGGGCAATTGCGCTCAAATTCAGCACCATGACTGATAACAATAGCAGCCTTCGCTTTAACTCCTCTCTTTCAAACGGGGGTGCTTTGTATGTATCAGATTCAACTTTAACACTTTACTATTCTCAATTCACAGGAAACAGATCTGAATTTTCTGGTGGTGGACTTTACGCACTGGACAGCAATGTTACCGCAAGCAGAAATAAATATGATCAAAACTACGCAGATTCCTATGGCGGGGGAGCAGCCATGAAAAATGGGCTTTGGAATGAAACCCTTGCCTCTTATTCCGATAATAATTCCTCCTACAACGGCGGCGGGCTTAACTTGGAAAACTCAAATGGTTTAATTTCAGATACCAATTTCACATCCAATATAAATTTATCTTTTAACGGTGGTGGTGGGCTTTCTTTAGAAAACTCCTCTCCTCAAATTAGTAACTGTAGATTCCTCACCAACTCAACAGTGTCAAAGTACGGAGGGGCTATGTACATGGATTCGGGGTCCAGCCCACATATTGAGAAGTCTTTCTTTATTCGAAATAAGGCAATCGGAACTGGTGGTTATGGGGGCGGACTGTACTTTTTTCAAAACTCTTCTGTTCTTATAAATGAATGTTTGTTTTTGCAAAATAGTGCTGACAGCGGTGGAGCTTTTGCTACTTGGGATAGCCGTGATCTTAATTTTACAAATTGCAGATTTATTGGAAATGAAGCGAATGTGACCAGTTCATCAAATGGAGGTGTTTGTGTTCTATTCGGCACAACAGATAGCACTCTATTTGTGAATTGCCTGCTTTCTGATAACCACGCAAACCAATATGGAGGGGTGATTAAAGGTGCAGGAACTACTCAGTTTGTAAACTGTACAGTAAGTAGAAATTCAGCTGGATCATACGGAGGCGTATCCATTCTTTTTCCTGAAAATATTTTAAAGTTTGAAAATTCAATTGTCTGGCAAAATACAGCTGCAACTGATGGCTCAGATATTTTTTTAAATAGTCAGACAGTTACAGCTTCATCCTGTATCCTAGATCCGTCTAAATCATCCAGCTCGATTTCTGGCGCTGATAATATAAACGCGGACCCTCTTTTTGTGGACAGTGATGGTGAAGATGGAATAGCTGGAAATGAAGATGACAATTACAACTTACAATCCGCATCTCCTGCAATTGACGAAGCTGATACCTCTGTCTTACATTACTCTACCACTGACATCCTTAGGAAAACGAGGTATGGCTCAGCCCCTGATATTGGTGCCTATGAATACAGGGTGAATTCTGCTCCTACAATTAGTAATGGTACCTCTTACTCACTTTCATCTAATGAAGACCAAGAGGTTTCCTTCACTTTCTCGGCATCAGATTCAGATGCCGATGACTTAGCATGGGCCATTACAACAAATGCCAGTAACGGCATCGTAACGATCAACAGTGAAACCGGACAGGTAAGCTACCTGCCAAACTCTGATTGGTCGGGAACGGATTCATTTGTGATTGCAGTTTCAGATGGAACTGCATCCTCCTCGATTTCTATTACTGCCACCGTCATTGCCGTCAATGATCCTCTATTGCTTGTAAACAAAATTGCAGACCAAACGCTTCAGGAAGATGATCCGAATTTTAGTATCGATCTTGCTTCCATATTTTCTGATCCGGATGGTGATATCCTTACTTACTCGGTGGAATCTTCCAATCAATCCTTAGTTTCTGCATCGGTTCAGGAAAAAAACCTCATCCTATCTCTTGCCCTGAATCAATTCGGGCTGGCAACCATCACCCTTTCTGCCTCTTCTGATAGCGAGTCTGCGAGCACACCTTTTGAGCTGGTGGTCACAGCGGTAAATGACAGTCCTGTGTTTGATAACTTAAACCAACGAATAGAAATAGATGAACACATTCCAATATTGGAAGTTTATGATTTCAATGCTTCCGACCAAGACACAGACACTTTACTTTTCTCCGTTTCGGGAGTTGATGCAGATGATTTTGAGATAAATGCCAGCACAGGATCGCTCGCATTCAAAGAATCCCCTGATTATGAAAATCCTTTAGATTCCGATCGGAACAACACTTATTCGCTGACCGTTCTAGTTACCGATCCCAGTGAAGCTTCAGATGCCATAAATGTTACAATTTATGTAAAGGATACAGATGAATTTGCTTGGACAACAAACAGCACCCTCAGTGGCCCATGGAAATCATCCGATTGGTTTGGCACCTATTACGAAAATGTAAACAACTGGATTTATCACATCGATCATGGCTGGCTGTATCGGGAGGGAGATTCCATGCTCTCGACTTGGTTCTACGACAACACCTTAAAATGGTTGTGGACCAATAATGACCTGTACCCTTTCCTTTACAGTGCTGAATCGAGTGATTGGATGTATTTTTTACCTAAACAAGCAGATAGTCGAAATTTTTACGACTTTGCCACAGAGTCATGGGTTATACTTTCTAGGAATTAAAAAAACTAACCAGTATAAGCAAATGACGGGACTCCCCTGCTACTCAACCCATCAACAACAAAAACTTTTCCCGCATTCTCTTCCTTCAATGACTTGTGGATGCCTGTTGTCACAAAAAGCTGGCTTAGCCCTACCCCACCGAAAGTACAAGCGGTAGTTTCAACGCATGGGAAATCTATCTTTTGAAGAATTTCCCCAGTAGCAGGATTGATATTTACCACACACCCACCATGACAGAGGGCAACCCATAGATGACCATCAGTATCTATGGTCATTCCATCTGGAGAACCTTCCAGCTTTGCTCTCGATGAATCGAAAATGACTAAACGGTTATCAATGGCTCCGGTCTCGTCATCATAGTCATAAGACACAATCTCCTTGGTAGGAGTATCAATGTAATACATTTTGTTCTTTGCCATATCCCAGCAAATTCCGTTTGAATTGGTAACTTCAGGGATTTTCACTTCAAGGGAACCCTTGGTATCCAACATGTAAAGCTTGGCGTCCCCTTCCTTTTTTACCGTACTTATCGTACCCGCCCAAAATCTCCCAGAAGGATCACATTTGCCGTCATTAAAACGATTATCAGGTCTTTTAGCCGCTTCAGGATCGGAGAGATTTTCCTTCAGTCTAGATTGAGGATCAAAAGAATAAATTCCACTGTCTCCAGCACAAAGAAAGCCCCCAGATTCCCGAGGAACCACAGTACCAATGCGTTCTCCCATCCCCCAAGTTTCTTCTCTTTCGGTTTCAGGATTTAAACGAATCAAGGTATGACCTTCAATATCGACATATAAAAGGTGGTCATTCGTATAAATTGGGCCTTCTCCCCACTTGGACACCCTAGAACCTAATGGCCGGACAGTTAAATCAGTAGTCATTATTACTTAATGAGAAAATATTTCACTAGTTGCAACTTTTTCGAATCAAAACATATCATTACTTTCTTCCAATTCCGCTAAGCCTTACTTGTTTTAATAATTCATTTACCTTAGTGGGGAGAGCCCCGGCTAGGTTTTGCGTTTCTTTTGGATCCTTTTTATGATCGTACAATTCCAGGTATAATGGTTTCGAGTTCACATCTCTTTCGTCCAACCAAGCAACTAAGCGATAGCGATCAGACCGGAGAGAATACCCCATTAAATGATTTTCAAGCAAGGCATATCCTCCCGGCAACCATTTCCTTTTTACGGGACATTTCTTATGGGCGGGTTTACGACTCCAAGAATGCTCGTCGTCAGTCATACTAGAGTGATAAATTTTCCCACAATACACCGCTTCATATCCATTTTTTATAAAATGTTGGGTGAGGTCACGATTTCCGGATTTAATTCCCGAAAATAAGCGGTGTTTTCAACCACCCCGATTTCATCGGGTCTGGCACCTGTCATCAGACTGGCTCGGGAGGGGCCGCAAATAGACTGTTGGCAGTATGCCCGGTCGAACAACCTACCCTCTTTCGCCAGTTTATCCAGGTTGGGTGACCGTGCAATGGGTGAACCGTAACATCCCAACTCCGTCCTTAAGTCATCAATCGCAATAAAAAGAATATTTGGTTTTTTTTCAAAAGCACAAGTAAGAGACACCATTAAAAAAATGAACTTACTAAAAAGGAGGGTTTCATAATCCAACTAAAGAAGGAATAGGATTTAAAAAAGCAAAACCTACATTCCTCTTTTTGATAAAGCTAAATTAATTTAACATAACATTTTTTGAATTTCATTTGCTGGTTAAGGAAGCAAAAACACTAATTCCAAAATGTAACCAGACATTTTTCAGAAATTTCACATCTCCAGAATAAATCTATTTAAACTCTGAATGAATCATATTTACCCACAAATTGATTCTTTCCTCAGATAAAGAATCTTGGTTATCATAAACAAGAGCTAGTCCAAGAAACTCATCGTTTTCAGGTGCAATCGATTCATCGAATTCACACCCATCTACTGACCATCTTCCCACTAATCTCCCCCCTTTTTTCATAAATTCCCTAGCTAGAATCCCAATTGCATCAAGAAAGTTGCAACTGTAACTAAATTGATCACCTACACCAAAAAAGCCGCCGTTACTCCATAAAATGAAATTTTTTTAAAGTCTCTTAATAGCATATTCCAATCATCTTGAAGTTCGCCTACATGCCATGTCGGGCAACCAATGATCAAGTTTTTTAATTTAAAAGTGATTCGATACCATCTCTAACATTATAAGACATAACCAAACGATTATGAGACTCTAATTCACTTTTTACAATATCGCTTGCAAGTACTGTCATTTCATTACTGCTTCCCAAAAAAATCCCAAATTTAGCCATTTTACTGAAAAGGTAATTTATTAACTACCAGGCACTTGCTTTCACAAAACCAAGAATGTTAAAGCTACCCTTTCCTTTGGGTTCCAAAACATAACAAATACCCTGTGGGTCAGGATATATTCCTGTGGCTGCCTCAAACGGATCATCGTGAGCGACAATTACGTATTCTTACCTTTTTCAGGCTGGGTTGAGAGAAAGGGAACGACCCGTTTTTTCATCTTTTCCATTTGCTCTTTGGTAAATTCAGCAAAGGTTAAAAAGTTAAGGTCCCCATTTTTTTCATATTGTCCAAAGGCAAGCCAGGCAGTCTGCCAAGCCCGAAAATATTCACTGCTAATCACTTTCCCAACCGGAATATTGTAAAAGCGGATTGCATTACCAATGTGCACCGCTTCATGCCATCCTTTTTCACTTAGAACCCGCTGAGTGGAACCATCATTAACATCCGCTTTTACCTGATCAGCATAATCTTTTTCCGTAGATGCATGCCTGAAATACAAAATAAGACCACCCTTTTTCATCTTTTTAATCAAAGCTTCCTTTGGCATCGAACTTTTGGAAATTTCTGAGTTAGCAATTACTAAGGTAATAAATAGCGTTGAACAGAAAATTATTGGCGTAATAAAAGATTTTATATACATTTATTATTGAGATTGAGTCTCAGTATCAAGAAAAAGTAACTCTTTTACTGATTAAAAAGTAAAGTAGTTACCTAGTGGGGAACGGGTACCGCCATTAAAACCTTGGCGAACAAAAAGTTTTGCCTGATTGGGGTCATCATTCAGTGCAGCAATGGCCCACTAAACCGAATATGTCCATCCATTGCTTTTAACGAACCACCGGGAGCAAAGATGCCAAAAGTAGGAACATTCTGAACCAAGATACCGTTTGCATCCAACTTTCCAGGAATCTTCAGATCAATTCCTTTAGGCTCAATTCAGACATAGGGCATTCCCCGCCCAAAGGTGACACCGGCTTTTTTACTCTTGCTCAGATGGAGTCTCATTGAAATGTGCCAGTCCCCGCAGTAAAGCGTGGAGGAATGAGAAAAAGGTCCAGACTTCGGGGTGGTGGAAAGTTTGGAAAAAACGAAATGATCCGCTGAGATAAACCCACAGCCACCCTTTCATTGATCAACCATTTAACCTTTGCCTTTTTTCCAAGATATTTCCTGAGATCCCAGGTTCGCCATTCCAAATCATTGCTTTTCTTACCGACTTTTTGATAAACAGACTTGCCATCAATTAAAAGATGAAATCCGAGAATTTCTTTTTCACTTCTTCCCTCCACTTTGAAATGAAGTTAGTCTTTCTCGAACACAAACTCCGGAGAAGTCGCCTTACCAAGACCACAATAGTGTCCGTAAAAAGTGGCGGCATATTGCTTGCCTACAATTACCCCTGCTTCCATGTTGACCATGAGTCATAGGTGCATCTCCAAACGCGGTTCCCTCCAATGTCCGCCCAATTGATGCCCAATCCTTTTCAAAATCAAAAAGGGTTTGTTCAACGGGATCAGAATCAGGGGTCGGACCAATGGGTTCAATCACCAAGAGCTCGCCGGCATTTATTTTTTTACCGTTTTGATTCCATTCCAATGGATAGCAAATTTCTACGGCCTGTACATTCGCACTCACCGTAAAGGGATACGCAAACAGGCGACCTGGAAAACCATCATTGGCCAAAGAAGGCGGAAATTTCCGTGCTCAAGCCGTTAAATTAAACAACCACTAAAGGATCACGCAAGTACCTGCTTGATCACATGTCCGTGGACATTGGTCAGCCTTCTTTCCAATCCGTTATGATAATAAGAAAGTCGCTCATGATCCAGTCCCATCAAATGAAGAATCGTAGCGTTAAAGTCGTACACGCTCGACTTCCCCTTTACGCTCTTGAAACCAAAATTATCACTCTCTCCATAACTGTATCCCTTCTTTACCCCGGCACCGGCAAAGAAACAGGTAAAGGCATCAGGATTATGATCCCGACCCGTTCCATTCCCCTGAAGAAAAGGCATCCGGCCAAACTCGGTGCACCAAACAACCAAAGTATTTTTAAGTAAACCTCGGCGCTTCATATCGCTGATAAGTGCTGCAGTAGGCTGATCCATGATTTCCGCCTGCATGGCATGGGTTTTATCAATATTGCTATGCGAATCCCAGTTGGTAATTCCATTGCCTCCGGATGGGTCACTTCCATTAAAAAGTTGAACCACGCGTACTCCTTTTTCCAGCAAGCGACGAGCTAATATACAATTCTTGGCATATTCTTTTTTTAGATCGGTCCCACTTTCCAACCCATACTCTTTTTTAATCGATGCCGGCTCTTTTGAAATATCCATCACATCGGGTATTGAGGTCTGCATTTTCCCAGCCAGTTCATAACTAGCGATACGGGCAGCAAGATCAGCATCTCCGGGATACTTCTCCAGGTGAAAACCGTTCAATCGCTGAAGCAGGCTCACAGTGGAGCGGTCATCCGCACTGGTGTAGGATGCCGGACGGGCTAAGTTGGCGGGAGGATTCTTGGCATTAAAATCAGTGCCCTGAAAAGCAGCCGGTAAAAAGCCGTTTCCAAAATTATTTTTGCCTGACCGGGCCGGGCCACGCGGATCGTTGATCGCCACAAAAGCAGGAAGTTCCTCATTCTCTGAACCTAGAGCGTAGGTGGCCCATGATCCAAAAGAAGGAAAGCCTTCCATTGTAAATCCAGTATTAAGAAAGTTTTCACCCTGTGGATGGGCACTTGTCTGGGTATGAAGAGAGTGGACAAAGCAGAAATCATCAGCAAGGGCACCCAAATTGGGGACAAGCTCAGAAACCATTTTCCCCGACTTTCCCCGTGGCTTAAAGTCCCAAAAGGGTTTAGCAATATTACCCGAAGGCCCTTCGAAAGTAACCGCAGGCATACCGGGAGGTTTTTGTCCATGGTACTTGGTAAGGTCAGGCTTATAGTCAAAGGTATCCACATGACTGACTGCCCCTGGACAAAATATAATCAGGACCTGCTTAGCTTCAGTTTCAAAATGAGGATCACGAGTAGTGTATGGGTTGTCAGGGTCCAAGTTTGGACGGATGGGTGATTTTCCAGTAAAGCTGGTGGGATCATCGGAACCAAAAAGTCCGTCCTTACTTAACAACTGGGCAAGCCCTAGAGCACCGGTTGAAAATCCGGCGTTCTTCATAAAGCCACGTCGATTTAAAAGAGACCGACCAATCGAGGAAATTTTTTCTTCGTGATTATTCATTTGAAAAATCTTAGGGTAAAAAGGCAAACTCGTTGGAATTAATTAAAGCCCGGCAAACAATCTCAAGCCCTCGATCTTTCGCAATTTGCAAAGAAACTTTCAATTCCTCGTTCATCGGCTTGCGGGAAAAAATTAACTCAAAAGCACGAATAACGGATGCTTTAAGATTTGTATTTGACTCATCCGTAGCTCTTTTCGCGAGATGTTTTGCCTGATCGACCACAAAAGCACTGTTCATTAAATTAAGCGCCTGTAATGGAGTAGTGGAAACCGGTCTTTTTGCCCGAACCTGTCCACAGTCCGGGAAGTCAAAGGCAGTAAAAATTTGATCGTCTACCCGGCGCATCCTTTCCTGGTAGATCATTCTACGCCAAGTTTCTGGTCCAAAATTATTGAGCACTTCCCACTGGGCATAGGTCTTTTTAACATTATGTATACGATAACTTCTGCCTCCCATTTTCCGGTTTAATTTACCGGAAGCCAGAAGGATACCATCACGAATGACCTCGGCCTCCACACGCCTTGGCGGAAAGCGCCAAAGTAAAGAACTAGTCGCGTCTTTCTGCAAACCTTCATCGGATGGTTGATTCGATCTTGTAAATGCATCGGATGTGACGAAGATGCGAATCAATTCCTTCATCGACCAAGGTGTACCCTCAGGACGAGATGGATTGGAAAATTCAGCGGCTATCCAGTCAAGTAATTCCGGATGACTTGGCGGAGCACCCGCTCGGCCAAAATCTCCACCCGTAACAACCAGACCGGCACCGAAAACATGCTGCCAAATTCGGTTCGCCATGACCCGGGCGGTCAAGGGATTTTTCGCATCCACCATCCACTCGGCAAACTCCGCACGCCTTGCCCGACCACTGGCCTTATTATCAACACCCAATTCACCTGAAAGGATTTTGGGTGCAGCCGGTGGAACAATATCCCTTGGATTTTCAGGGCTACCACGGTGCAAGACACGAGTGACCTTTGGCTTGATGAAACTACCAACAAAACTAGGACGAGGGCCTTCTTCGGAAAGTTTGTATGCAAGATGATTAATTTCGCCAATTACATCGCCAATGGTTTTTTCTCTCTTCATTAAATCCCTGATGTCTTGAATGGATGCGATCTCCTGCCAAGTTCCATCGACCAACTTCACATTCACCAAAAATTTGTCGAAATTAAATTTGTTTTTCTGCTCAAGGTAATCGGTTTCGTAATAATATTCCCGATTTGAACTCATTCGTAAACGCCCCACTTTTACTGGCCTTTCAAAAGTAAACTCCAACCAAGGATTTTGTTTTTTCTCCTTATTGTAACTTGCCTGCCAGCGCTGGGTTCCATACTTACCATCGATAACCCTCGTTACAGGAAACCGATCGCCTTGCTGAGCAAATACCAAATCAGTTTTTACTTTCGTCCCATTAGAAGCGATCGCTAAATTAATATTCTCCGTGGGTAAACCAAAAATTTCGACTTCATCCAATCCTACATAACCAGACCAAAAATTCAGCCGTAATCCCACCACTTCAATCGGTTTCCAATGTACTTCCTTATATCCCCCCCAATCTTCTTCCCAGGTTGTGGTTTTCTTTCTTATTTTATTCCGATTCTTGGCAATATCCTGCCAAAATTCATTTGCCTTTGTTTTTCTTGGATGCTCCTTGGAAAATTCGGGAAAACGACTGCCAAATTCAATATCCTGAAATACCGCTGTCATGGAGTAGTAATCCTGAATCGATATCGGATCAAATTTGTGATTATGGCAACGGGCACAGCTCATGGTAACGCCGAGCATAGATGCTCCCACTGTTTGCATAATCTCATCCATCCGGTCAGCACGAGCCTGCCGTATTGCAGATGGTTCCTGCCCAACCGTGGCAGCGGGAACATGAGGACCAGCCACCAAGAATCCAAGAGCTTCCCCGGTCCCCATTCCATCGCCGGCCAATTGCTGGCGAACAAATTCATCATATGGAATATCCTGATTAAATACGCGAATTACATAATCCCTGTATACCCAGGCAAGCTTTCGGTAGAGATTGGACTCAGAACCGTTTGTCTCTGCCCAGCGTATCACATCCAACCAATGCTGAGCCCATCGCTCCCCAAAGTGGGTGGATGCCAATAATTCATCGACTAAGATTGTGTAAGCTTGCTCCGGATTCTTTGTGTAATCACACAGAAAATCAGCCACCCTGGATGGTTGCGGCGGCAAACCTGTCAAAACAACATATGCACGCCGAATCAAAGATAATGGATCCGTTTTTTTGTTTGCGGGTATTCCCTCTTCTTTAAGGCGTCGATTAATAAAATAATCGATTGGATTCTTCGATTTCTTGGGAATAGTGGGTCGGTCAACCGATTGGAATGCCCAATGATCCGTTCCTTCCTCAATTTTATCCTCCATTTGGCCGGGCCACATAGCTCCTTCCGCAATCCATTGTTCCAATAATTCGACTTCATCGTCAAAAAGCTTACCACCTTTGGGAGGCATACCGATTTCTGGATCATCGCTATTAATCACTTCAATCATGTAACTTTTATCTGGCTTCGCAGGAATAACTGCAGATAAACCAGAATCTCCTCCTTTGAGGAGATGAACCCGACGATCGACCCTAAATCCTGATTTCGATTTATCAGGACCATGACAATCTATGCAATAATCCTCAAGCAGGGGAAGTATGTCATCCTCAAACTTAACCTTTGCGAATGAGAATCCCTGTGAAAAAACTATCAGGCTAAATACTGTAGCGAAATTTTTAAAGCTCATTCAAAGTTCGAGACAAATGTAGAAAGGGTTGGGATAGAATTTATTATATTAAATAACCTGTAAGTAGTAAGCATAATAGGCAATTTTTAAATAATTATGAAGTTATTCATACAAAATAACCAAAATAATGCGAATTGGGACAAATTATTAATGCTTCATTAACGAAACTTGATTAAAGGAGCCGTTTGCTCAGGAGAAGTAATTCCATTGGGGAGTTCCATTATTTTTAAATTCTGAAAGTGAACCTCGGAACCTTCCGACTCCAGGCAAAGGTATCCTTTTTTATACTGTGAATTACGAATCCCGTTCACGAATTTGCCATTAACTGAAAGTTTGACCACACCATCTACGCATACCACATCATAAGTATTCCACTCCCCTCTTCCCTTACAACGGTTCTCCAGAGACTTGCTTCGACTGCCCCGTGGATTGTCAGGAGTTGCTTTTAGCCCTCCTGCACCGAACAACTCCCCGTGAACATAGGCAATCGGGGGAGGTTGCTTGCCCTTCCTTGTATGTAACTTTACCCAATCCAGTTCCAACATTTGAATCTCAAGGCCTTTGGGTAATCGGTTACCAAAAGGTTTTGCGTCACTCCAGGCAAAAATACCCGAATTTCCTCCTGCTTCCATGTGTCGCCATTCAACATGTAAAAGAAAATTCTCGTATTGCCTCTCACTACGCATGACTCCAATCGGTTTCCCCTTACAAATTAACATGCCATCCTTAACATACCATGTTTCTGGTGAAGTATTAACATCAACCCATCCAGTCAGGTCCTTGCCGTTAAATAAATCTACCCATTGAGGAATTCCCGTTACCGAAAGTACAAAATTAGGTACTGTGATTAAGAAGAATAGAAGAATTTTATTAAGCAAAAAAATATGGTTCTTTTCATGTATGATTATATTATTTGGTACTCTCTTTGATTAGCAAGACAGGACCTGCATTAAGAGTAAAAGCTTTATTAAAGGCCTTACATCACTCGCAGACTAAGCAATGAAAAAATCAAAGCTAAGCCAGCCTTAAATGAGGAAAAGAAACTTATTCGGCTGACCTTGTGAGCTCGAATTTTCCTTTTCCATCCTTAACTACCCAGCCAAGTTCAAGAAGTTCGTTTCTCAATTGATCAGCCATGGCCCAATCTTTTAAAAGTTTTGCATTCCAACGCTTTTGAGCAAGATTTTCTATATCAGCAGGAATTTCAACTAGATCCTCTTTCTTAGGCTCAACCACAAGGCCGAAGGCGTCACAAGTTGCCTGAAACCCTCTACAAACTTCACTCACAGCATCTTGCCGACCTTCATATTCACCTCTCTCATAAGCTTCGCTTAATTCCCTGACCAAACTAAAACACCTGCCAAGTGCTTCGGGTGTGCTTAAATCTGACAACAAGGCCTGTTGAACAGGTTGAAAAGGACCAAATTCAGTTTCCAGGTTGTTTCCAGTTGTTGGAATGAAATTAAATTTGGTGGCAAAATCTCTCAATTTTGACATCGCTTTTCGGGATGCTTTCATCGAATCAAAAGTAAAGTTGAGGGGCTGACGATAACTTCCGGACAATAATACATATCTTACTTCCTGAGCGGAATAACCCAGCTCGAAAAGATCTTCTAAAGTATGTAAATTTCCCAGAGATTTGCTCATTTTCTTTCCCTCAACCATCAAGTGAGCAATATGAAACCAATGACGGGCAAATGTCTTACCTGTAGCACATTCGCTTTGAGCTATCTCGTTCTCATGGTGAGGAAAAATTAAGTCGACGCCCCCAGAATGGAGATCGAAAGAATCTCCGAGAACCTTCATGCTCATGGCACTACATTCGATATGCCAACCTGGGCGGCCTTGTCCCCACGGAGACTCCCAAAAATTTTCCCCGTCCTCCGGTCGGCGAACTTTCCATAGCACGAAATCTGCAGCTGTATCGCGTTCGTACTCATCTGAAGTTTCACGATCGGTTGCCGATGTGGTAATTTCCCGATCGGCCAATCGAGAAAGTCGTCCATATTCGGGAAAGGCATCCACTTTGAAATAAACTGAACCATCGTTTGCTCGATATGCGTTCCCTCGTTCAATCAATCTTTCAATTAAGGAAATTTGTTCGGGAATATGTTCGACTGCCGAGGGCTCAGCATGAGGAGTAAGTAAATTAAGAAAGTCACAATCCTTATGAAATTTGGCCGTCCATTTGCCTGTAAAATCATTAAGGTTCACCCCTTGCTCCTGTGATTGACGAATTGTCTTGTCATCCACATCAGTAAGATTTCGAACATGCAAAGTTTTCTGACCTGAAGTTTCAAGCACCCTTCGAAAAACATCCTGCATCACAAAAGTTCTAAAGTTCCCAATATGTGCCGGGCCGTAAACGGTAGGCCCACAAGCGTAAAAACGAACCGAGTTGTCATCCATAGGGAAAACCTTCCGGACTTCCCGGGTCATGGTATCGTAAAGGTTCAAGACCATTCGTCTACCCCTCGGATATAATGATCGGCTTAATGTCCCACTTTGGGTTTTGCCCGAGGAAACGACAGGGATTGTTATGATAAATTTCCACTGCATCCTGTAAACTGTGTCCACGCCTGCGGAACTCGACTACAGATTCCTGCAGGGTAAAGGGATCACTCGGTCCCCAATCCGCAGAGGAATTTACTAACAAGCGCTCACGAGGATATTTCTCGAGAATATCCACTGCACGTCGAGGACTGCACTTTGTAACAGGATAAAGAGTCATACCTGCCCAATAACCGGCATCTAAAACAGATTCAATTGTTTGTTCTTCAACATGATCGATCCAGATCTTATCGGGATTTACATCCATGCCGGCCAATACCTCTAAGACCCTCTTAGTTCCATGAGCTTTATCGGATAGGTGGGGGGTATGGATAAGCACTAATTGATCGTGCTTCATTGCCATCTCGACATGGGCTTGTAACGATTCAATTTCATTCGGGGTCGATTTATGCAGACCCGTCTCCCCAACTCCCAAACAGGTTGGTTTCTGCAAAAATTCAGGCATTTGACGAAGCACTTCTTGGGTCAACTCCCGATTCTCTGCCTCTTTCGGATTCACCGCTACCCAGCAAAAGTGGCGGATGCCGAACTCTGCCGCCCGTGTGGGCTCAAATTCAGCAATTTGTGCAAAGTAATCGATGAAGGTTTCAGGATGCCGACGATCAAAACCAGCCCAAAATGCTGGTTCACATACCGCTACAACACCAGACATCGCCATACGCTCATAATCCTGGGCAGTTCGAGCAATCGCGTGATAATGTGGTTGGATAATTTGCATAGCAAAACAGGGGGTTAATCAAGAAGTCTCCGCAAAGTGCTTGAGTAATCTTTCGGCCCGATCAGCTCGTGGATGATCTGGCTCTGACAAAATTTCCATGGCTTGCAGCAAGGAAAATCGTTTAGATTCATCCTGCGCCTTTTCACTGTTCCGCTTTACTGCTTGGTCATAGCGATCAAGCATAGCAGCAACTTCAAGCAGGTCACGACGAGCCTCTAAATAATAAGTGTCGAGAGTTTTTTGTGGACTAAGCATGGGAAATAAAACGATGGTAGACTAGTTTTGAATTTAGGCAGACGGTAATAAAGATGAATGATGATGAGCGATCTTTGCACTTTGATCAACCTTTACCATAAAACTGTAACGGGCTGGATGTCGTACCTGAGAGCCATTTTCCGAGTAATAAAAATCATACAAGCCAGTGGCCAAATATCCACGACCGTCAAAATCCTGAATCTCTTGCGTTCCTTCTTTGATCTTTACTCCTGCATCGTCGCGGCTGGTAAAGCCGACAAAATAATTCTTAATTCCCTCACGAGAAGTAATTGGCATTTGCTCAAAGGTGGCAAACAGAGAAGCCTCTTCATCATAGCAATCCATGATCGCATCTAGGTTGCCTGTATTTACTGCTTTCACCCAAATTTGAGGAATTTCATATTTCATAATTTAAAGTTTGGTTATGTGACCTGTTTACAAAATCTTACAACATGATTGGTCGCTACTTTAGGTAATTCTTAAAAGCCTGCTTCCACAAGTCAGGCTTAAAGCCTTGAAGATATATGTTCTCACCGATCAAAAAGGGTCTTTTTATCAAATTACCGTGCGATGAAAGCAAAGATAAAATTTCATCTTCACTCATTTGAGGAAGCTTTTCTTTTACTTTTGGATCCCGATAATCCTTGCTAGATGTATTCATTATCTTCTTAAATTGCCCAGCATGTATAGCAAGCATCTCTTTTAATTCTTTTAGGGAAGGCGGGGATTCTCGGATTTCAATGCTTTCGTAAGGGTAGCCCTCAGTATTTAACCATTTTCTCGCCTTGCGGCAGGATTCACACTTTTCATATTGATAAAATTTTACTTTCATTTGTTTGCCTATTTAAACTCTGTCAATATCACCAAAACTTGAATCATTTCAACCTTGTTCGACCCAATGGATACTCAAAAAATTTCACCGACCTCTACATTTACCACTCTGATTTTATTATTTATGACCTCCTGCTCTAACCCAGACCTACCCAATTCGATAACCGACGAAAAAGCTCTCGTGAATGAACCAGTTAAAGGTTCTATGCAGGTAATCCAACACACCTTGGCAAACGGGCTTACGATATTACTTAGCCCAAACTCTGAAGAACCTAGGTTTTATGCCGAAATTGTCACCCGGGCAGGCAGCAAACATGATCCAAGCACAAATACGGGCCTTGCTCACTACTTAGAGCATTTGCTCTTCAAAGGATCTAAACACTTTGGAACTACAAACTTTACAAAAGAAAAGCCTTTATTAGATCAAATCAGCAAATTGTATGAAGAAAGGTCGAAAGAATCAAATGAGACTAAACGGGCTGAGATTTACAAGGAAATCAATCGTATTTCGCTTGAAGCCTCAAAAATTGCTGTACCGAACGAAATGGATAAAGTATACAGTGATATGGGCGGTAAAGGAATCAACGCCCATACTTGGCACGAAGAAACTGTCTACAAGGTCGATCTTCCTGCCAACCGTCTTGAGCATTGGGCTAAAATTGAGTCTGAACGGTTTGCCAACCCTGTCTTCCGCCTGTTTCATACCGAATTAGAAACGGTGTATGAGGAAAAAAATCGTGCTATTGATAACAAAGACAGACTCCTTCATCGAGAGGTAAACAATCTGCTTTTCAAGGTCCATCCCTATGGCCAACAGTCCACTCTTGGGACGATCGAGCATCTTAAAAACCCTTCTATTTCTGCGATTGAAGAATTCTATGCCAAGCATTATGTCCCTGAAAATATGGCTATTTGTATATCAGGTGACATTGACCCATCAGAAACTATCCCCCTGATTGAGAAATACTTTTCTTCCTGGAAAAGCCCTACGCATTTACGCCCTGAGCCGAACTGGAAAGAAGAGCCCCTTAATGGACGTGAATTTGTTCAAGTAAAGTATCTGGGAGAAGAACAAGTGCTGCTGGCTTTCCAAACCGCTCCTCGTTTCCATAAAGATTACTCTGCCCTGCGACTTATTGATATGATTTTAGATAATTCAGTGGCCGGCTTAATCAACCTTAACCTCGTTGAAAAGCAGGCAGTTCGCTCTGCCGGTTGTTTTCCTCAGAATTACAACGACCATGGTGCTCATTATCTCTATGGTATGCCAAAAGATGGTCAAACCATGGAAGAAGTTGAAAAGCTTCTGCTAACACAAATAGAACTTGTTAAACAAGGAGATTTTGAAGAGTGGGTGCTACCGGCAGTCATCAACGATTTCAAAAAAAGCCAGAAAGAGAACCTGGAAAGTAATTCCAAGCGAGTGGAAATGCTTCGGGATACATTTTTATCATTTGTTCAATGGGAAATAATGGAGCAGGAAATTGAGGCCCTTGAAGAAGTCACGAAAGAAGAGATTGTTCGAGTTGCTAATCAATATTACCTGACCAACTATGTGGCAGGATTTAGAGTTGATCAACAGCATGACCTTCCAAGTATTGAAAAGCCTATAATCGACCCATTACAAATCGACCCTGACAAGTCATCAGGCTTTATGCAGGAGGTAACTAAGGTTCCTTTTAACCAGTTTGAACCCAAATTCATTGAGGCGGGACAAGATTTTGCAACTAAAGAAATTGTTCCAGGGGTTGTTCTTTTGCATGCAAACAACCCACTCAACGACCTTTTTTCCATAGAAGTAAGAATGGAGATGGGAAATGATCATGCCCCCATGCTTCCTTATGTTAAAAGAATGCTAAACCGTGCAGGTGCGGGGGCAGTATCTTCGGAAGCCCTCAAAATCGAATGGTACAAGCTCGCCACTGATTTTGGTTTTGGAGTGCATGAACATCATACAAGTATCTCATTGAACGGACTCGATGAAAACTTCGAAGTTTCCCTTGATTTGGCAGAAAAACACCTTCAATCCCCCACCCTCAGTGACGAGACATGGAAGCAGACGATTGAGATTATGCTCTCTGAAAGGGATGATGAACAAAAAGAACCCAGTGCTTTGAGCAACGCACTAGCCCACTATCATAGGTATGGTTTGCAGTCTCGCTATCTAAAACGACCATCGGATAGCGACCTCAGTGCATCAACCCCGTCAAGTTTAAGTAAATTGATTACAGATGTATTGTCCGTCAACAGAAGTATTTTGTATTTTGGGCCACGATCAATGGAAGACGTAGAATCCACTATTTTAAATAGTTTTATCGGTCAGGCTCCAAACAAAGAAAAGCCAACGCATCAGCCAAACCGGGCTTACAAACCACCCAGCAACCAAATTTATTTTGTACAAAAGGAAATGGCCCAAGCTCAGGTAAGGCTTGAGTGTACAGCCGGTACATTTGATGAAAGTAAAATTCCATGTGCTCAGATTTATAATGAATACTTTGGAGGTGGCATGGCTGGCCTTGTCTTTCAAGAACTTAGAGAAGCGCGAGCCTTAGCATATTCTGCATGGGCACACTTTTTTACTCCGGCAAGAAACAATGAAGAAAACATTCTTGTGGGTGCAATTGGTTGCCAAGCTGACAAAACCATAGAAGCCCTTGAAGCTTTCATTGAACTTATCGATAATATGCCAATTAACGATACACGTTGGGAATCGGCTCATGCTTCGATTTTAAGCACATACCGGACGAACCCAATCGGATCACGTAGAATTCCAGGGTTTGTTTACGACACCACTACTCTAGGTTTACATGGAGATCCAAGAAAAAATCGATATGAATTTATTAAAAATATGAAGATTACTGATCTACAAGAATTTTATACAATGGAAATTCAACCCAAGTCTTTATTAATTTCTGTTGTTGGAGACTCAGACAGAATTGACCTGAAAGAACTGCAACGGTTCGGGCAGGTTACTCAATTCAGACCCGAACAACTATTTAATCGTTAATCCTCTCTGGGCTTTTGCTTGTGAGCCCCCCTAGAGTCCAAAGGAAACCCTTCTTGAGGAGAATCACAGTGCTCTTCTTCAACTTGAACAGAGGGAACTGGTACAGTTGGCGACTCTTCCTCAATAGATAAAACTCTACGAAAAAAACTAAAGACCTTTTCGCATTCCTTTTCCCTTTCCAGATTATTCTTTAGGCGAAGCACCACTCTTTGGGTGTTCCCTGTTTGCAATTCAGTCAGAGTGCAAGAGCAAGTGACTCGCCCATTGTTCGTAGGAATTTCAAGCACATCAATTCTTCCCATAGGTAAAAAATCCTGATTATTTTCGGATACTTCCATTCGCAACCCAACCCGCTTTTCGTCAAAATTAAAAATCCGAGTACAGCGGACACTGGAATGATCTACATTTTGCAACATAGTCTCCATTCCCCGACGAAGAATTTTCAGGATTTCAATCGATCGATTCATTTGAGCAGTGCAATTACGAAGAATATTCTCTAAGTTAGCAATCGAATATTCTTACAACATACATGCGTTCACCAGAATATATAATGGCTTCCAAAGAGGTAAAAAATAACTCCATGAATGAAGAGCTTTTTGCCCAATGCATAAAAAACGCAGAAGGTGACGAACAAAGGGCAAAGGCTATGTATGTGCAAAGAAGAATTTCAGAACTTAAGATAGGTCAAATCGAAAATCTAGACCAACGAGAAAAATGGCCCATGCTCTTACCCCTGCTCGCCCTCTACACAATTGGTACTATTGGAGTTCTATTACTCGTTTTTGGCTTTCTTGGGAATAAATTAAATTGGTGGTGAAATCATTTACCAGTACCCAACACACCAAAAAAAGAGTGAGCGGAAGTGAAGGCTAATATTTTTGGTTATAGTCAGATGCCAAAGTATTGGGGTAAAGAAAATAAATTGGTCGATCGTTTGTCATGTTGTAATGTACTTTCTCAAGGGCTTCACTTTCGGTATTAGTGATGAAAACATCAAGTGGAGACGATTCGCCTGCTTTTTCATCTTGCGATACGACCACATACTGTTCTTTGGACCAAGTAACCTGACCACTCTTTGAAAGTAAGGATCCTGAAGTAGACATGGGAGAGGAAACTGCTAGATTCTTTTTCTCAATTTGGCTTTGGATGAGTTTTTTGAAAGATTCCATCTCTTGACCCAGATTTGACTTGAGAGACTCGAGGGACTTGCTCAAATCTTCGACCTTTTCATCTTCCGACTTCAGGGCCGCTGGGACATCACCTAATTCATCTACTCTTGAGAACAAATTATCTAATTCCTCTCGAGATTCTGACTTCAGCCGCGCTACTTCCTTAGAGAGGGTGGATACAACTTCATTCAGTTCATCAATTTTGTTAGAATAATCATTACCTTTTTCCTGATTGGGCAGATGATCGATCTCAGTTGCACTTGCTGACGGAGGTGCAGATTCAATCGTTGAATCAGTAGCTGAGGAATTATCAAGTGAATTCTCGCTTGTGATTTGTGCATTATCCACATCTCCTAGAGGAGGTGGAGAAGGTAAGACATCACTTAACGAGGGTAGTCCCTGAGTCGGTTCATCTAAAGCATCTGGAGCAGCCATTGGGGGTAGAGGCGGTGGGGGTAAACTTTCGCTCACCGGAGGTAATCCGTCAAAGCCTGCTGGAACTTCCGGGGTTGGAGGAAGGTCGGAAACGGGTGCGGGCACAGGTGGTAGAGATGGTTCATCCACAGGAGGTAAATCCTCACCTACTTCAGTTGAATCTTCCCCACCAAGGATTGGCGGGGGTAAAGGGAGGCTTTCACCAACAGCCGGTAATCCCTCAAATCCTGTTGGGACTTCCGGAGATGGAGGAAGGTCGGAAACGGGTTCTGGCGCAGAAGGTAAAGGTGGTACCTCTACAACTGGCAGTTCCTCACTGACATTAGGTAAATCCACACCTTCAAGGATTGGCGGGGGTAACGAGAGGCTTTCACCAACAGCCGGTAGTCCCTCCAATCCTGTTGGAGCTTCCGGAGCTGGAGGAATATCGGAAACGGGTTCCGCCACAGGAGGTAGAGGTGGAACTTCAAAAGCTGGCAGCTCCTCACCGGCATCTGGCAAGTCTTCCCCACCAAGGATTGACGGGGGTGGCGGGAGGCTTTCACCAACAGACGGCAATTCCTTAAATCCTGTTGGGACTTCTGAGGTTGGAGGAAGATCGGAAGCGGGTTCTGGCACGGGGGGGAGTTCAGCGATTGGCACAGGGGACGGACTTATTTCAGCACCAAGAGATTGTGAATCGGTTGAAGGCAAATCAGCAGACCCAAGGTTTGGGGCAGGAACCGCAGAGCTAGGCATCGGTGGTTGAGTAATTCCCGCAGGAGGAGTACCAGCTAGACCTGAACTTTGAGCCTTAGGTTTTAACGAAAGCTTACCAGGAGTCTTTTTACCTAACTTTAGAGATGGTTTTTTTCCACCTTTGGCACTTGATTTTGTGGAAAGCTTAAATTTGGGCTTATTATTTTGTGATTCACTCATGGGGTAGTTGTTTTAAAAGTAGTTATAAATTTTGTCTTAGAGCTAACAGCGTCAACCAAAAAATTGTTGAGATTTAGTTTACTTACACCCCGTGGATTTCATTTTTAATAGATGTAAATTGAATATCTCCGTCTTTCCATTAGGATTTATATCACATATTTCTAAAACCCTGATCGGAATCCAGATAATAACATTGCTTAATTCTCTTGCAGAAAGTTTTTGTATCGGAATATATTCGAACATATTTTTACAATATATTTTACTAACATTTTCTCCTTAGTAATCTGCAATGTTTTATCTAAGGTGTCTAGCATCCGTTCATGCCAATTAAACTCCTTGAATCAGAATTAAGTATGATAAATTTCACAAAGTCATATTGAAAGACCTTACAATAATATTCCTTAAGATTGATAATTACTTCTTTCTTATCTAGGGTGGTTTATTCATTGCCCAATGAAAAAGAAAAAAAAGAGTGAACCAGATCTTTTCGAATATCGGATAGAATATTCACTGAACAATAGTTTGCCGGCGAAAAGATTTTTTATGGCTTTGAACCCAAAAAATGCTTTGTCGCAACTTGCTTATACATGCATCAAATCGACTCCTTTTAGTAATATTTCACAAGCCCAGTGCGATTTATTTGTAAAAGCTTTTTCAAACCTCAGTACTGATTTCATGAGCCCTCCCGAACTTTTAGGAGTTCCAGAACCGATCCCCAATCAAGAGTCTCCAGAATTGGACCCGGCTCCAGAGATTGTTAAACCACAAGATGCTCCTGTAGATAATAGTGAAGATACCATTACCTCGGAGTCTCAAGAGGAAGAACTTCAAAGCATTCAGGTGGAGACAAAGATTGATTCAAATACGGAATATTTGGAAAAGCAAAATGTCAGGCTTGAGCAAATAGTCATTATTGAAAAGAAAAATCATGTGAAACTAAAAGAGTACGAAAACCTTAAATCTGACATTGATAACATGCTTGAATGGTTTGTTTCAAATATTTCGATTCTATTATTTGAAGAATACAATCGATGGGCAGAAAAGTGGTATACGATCGAATACCCTATTATTTCAAACCAAGACGAATCTACTGAATAGAATAAATCTATAACTTTGTTGGCTTCAAACAAGATCAATTAAAAATCAAAATTTGTCGTCGGCACAGCTATTCAAAACTTAATCACTCTTTGACAATATCTATGGTGAAGGCGACCCTTACGATTCAGCTGCCCATGCGTTGATTGTTGACGAGCTCACTCTCCTTCTATACTACTTGTCGACTTCGTTTTGGGTCGGTAGCTCAATCGGTAGAGCAGTGGCCTTTTAAGCCATTGGTTCCGGGTTCGAGTCCCGGCCGGCCTACCAAAACATATCTTTTTTCAGATTATCCAGACTCTTTTAGTTATCTCTGTGAAGCTAATTCTCGTAACGTTTGAAAATCTACTTTTCCACTTGCAAGCGTAGGGATTTTTTCGATCAAAATTGATTCTTTGGGAATCCAAATATTGGGGAGTCCTGATGCTATCAATTTTTTACGCAAGGATTGAGCATCAATCTCGACTTCAGTAAAAAGAACCAGTTTTTCTCCCTTCACGGGGTCTGTTGCTCCAATAATTACGCATTGTGCCTGCTCAAGTTGACCGATGCCTAAAGATGTAGTGATTTCATCTTCTATTTTCCCATGAGGAACCATTTCACCTCCTATTTTAGAAAATCGTGACAACCTCCCCTCAATAAAGAGATAACCTGCCTGATTAACCCGGCCTAAATCCCCAGTTTGAAACCATCCATCAGCATCTAATACTGCTTGGTTGGTATCGGGTTCATCCAAATATCCAGCAAATATATTAGGCCCACGAAAGCAGAGCAGACCCGTTTGCCCATTAGCTAGATCAGTTAATAAATCAGGGCATCTCACTTTGCATTCAATCTGTGGCAATAATCGACCTACAGACTTTTTAACCGAGTTTTGTTCAGGTACATTAAAAGAAACAGCAGGAGATGCTTCCGTCAAACCATAGCCTTCCAAATAATTACAAGGGGATAAAGCTTCCCATTTTTCTTTAAAACCTTTGGGTGTTTTTTCAGCGCCAGCAATAATGTAACCAAGGTTGCTTACCTGTTTTCTTTCTGCTTTCCGGAGATAACCGCGTAAAAAAGTAGGGGTTCCTAACAAAACTTTGACCCGTTCTTTTTCTAGGACATGTAAACTTAATTTAACATCCAAGGGTGAAGGAACACAGACCATCAGCAAATCAAAAAGTAATGGATATAGAGTGGACACAGTAAAACCAAATGAGTGAAACAAAGGTAGGTTTGCTAGCATGCGAGTCTGAGGGGCAAACAATCCTAAACGATTAATTTGGTCACAATTTGAAAGTAAGTTTCTATGACTCAAAGGTACACCTTTGGGATTGCCTGAACTGCCTGATGTAAAAAGAAGGGCTGCTTCTTCTTGTGACTTACAGGACTTGGCCGATTTTGAAAAAAGGAAATGAAGAGGGCAAAAAAATATGAATATATGACGCCAGATCAAATAAGACTTATTCTTTCTTTGCCCATTGACCCATTCTGAAATATCAAAAAAATCTTCTTTCCATGGAAAATCTGGAAGCTTTTTCTTGAGAGCTTGGGCTGAAATTACGGTTGTTATCCCTGCCTTCTCCATTGAATAACGCACATTTTCTGATCCAAGAGTAAAATTTAAATTCACAGGAATTTTGTTCGCGAGAAAGAGGGCCACATTTGTGAGAACTCCACCGATACCTGGAGGCAGGACAACCCCTACCCTTTTGTCTGTCGTATATACCCGTAATTCCTTCGACAACTCTAGGGCAAGAACAAGGAGGGTTCCCCTTCTTACGCGAACCACTTTTGGCAAGCCATAGTCGATCAGTACTAAGTGAAAGAAATTTCGACGTAAGGAGGAAATTAATTCCAAGCCAAGACTTGATTCCGTATTTAATGCTTTCATTGTTTGCCCGACTTGGTTTGCCATTGCCAAGGAGAAAGTTGCTCATAGTGTAAGGAGATGTTTTCTAGAATCCTCAGTTCATTGGCTTTCTTTAGCAACTACAATTTACGAATTTGGTAGCCCAACGCTCGCGGTTTTCATTGCGAGAATCGGGCCTTCCATCAACTCTCGCCATTACATTTGGCCGATGTATAAAATCTCTTTTACTCATTTCTGAACATGAAAGAAAATCAAATTTTAATTTATGACACCACCCTAAGAGATGGCTCCCAAGCCGAAGGTGTCTCCTTTACGGTTGCAGCCAAACTCCGAGTGGCTGAAAAGCTAGATCAATTTGGAGTCGATTATATCGAAGGCGGTTGGCCAGGAAGTAATCCTAGGGATATGGCTTTTTTTGAGAAAGCAGGAAGCCTCAATCTTCAGCATGCCAAAATAGCTGCCTTCGGTTCCACTCGCAGGGCATCTGTAAAAGTAGAGGATGACCCCCAAGTAAAGTTGCTCCTAGAAGCCGACACTCCGGTTGTTACAATTTTTGGCAAAACATGGCTCCTTCATGTAACTGATGTTCTTCGAACCACGCCGGAAGAAAACTTGGCTATGATTGAAGATACTGTTCGCTATCTCAAAGAACAGGGAAAAGAAGTAGTTTACGATGCCGAGCATTTTTTTGATGGATATGTCGATAATGCTGAGTATGCAATGTCTACCCTGGAAGCTGCCCAAAAAGGCGGGGCTGACTTTCTTACCTTGTGCGAAACAAATGGAGGCAAGCTCGTTACCCCCTTTAGTGAAATTACCTCCGCGGTTGTGGAAAGCTTCCCTCAGTCCAAAATTGGAGTTCATTGTCACAATGATGCAGGAGTAGGCGTGGCCGTTAGTTTAGCGGGGGTTGAAGCAGGAGCTGTCATGGTCCAGGGAACAATGAATGGCTATGGGGAGCGGAATGGGAATGCCAACCTAACCACTATTATTCCCAATCTTGAAATTAAGATGGGCAGGACGACCAACTCGAAAGATCATCTAAAAAAGCTTCGTGACATCTCACTCTTTGTAGATGACGCCACGAATCTTCGCGCTGACATCCGTGCCCCTTATGTAGGTGCTGCATCCTTTGCCCACAAAGGAGGTGTTCACGCAGACGCCGCAGCCAAGTCCACTCGAAGCTATGAACATATCAACCCAGCCATAGTGGGAAATCGTACGCGGGTGCTTGTGTCAGACATGTCAGGCAGAAGTAGTATCATGATGAAGGCTAAGGAAATGGGTATGGATGTAGACGGGCGTTCTCCGGAAATGAAATCCTTCCTGGAAGAATTAAAGCAAATGGAGTTCAAAGGGTATGAATACGAATCCGCTGATGCTTCGTTTGATTTGCTCCTTCGAAGATTTCTCCGTGGTGAAAATTTTGCATTTGATGTCCTCCGTTACCATGTTGGGGTAGGTAATGGTGAGGGTACTGGCGAGACCTCCTCTGAAGCTACAGTAAAACTCAAAATCCAGGATGAAGTCCGGCATACTGTAGCCGAAGGAAATGGCCCCGTCTCTGCCTTAGATCACGCTTTACGGCAGGCTTTAGAAAAAGATTTTCCATACATCTCCCAAGTTCGGCTAATAGACTTTAAAGTTCGTATTTTAGAAAGTAACCTTGGCACCGATGCAATTACACGCGTTCACATAGAGTCGACAGATGGTGAAAAAACATGGGGCACGATTGGAGTGAGTGACAATGTAATCACTGCAAGCTGGGAAGCATTAGTGGATTCTGTATCTTATAAAATTCTACTCGCATCCGAGTAATTGAACTCTCGGGCCTAGAGGCTTCCAAATTTCTGGATTACTTGAAATAAAAACGACCTCAGTAGGAACACCAAGCATAGCGGCCATATGGGTAGGCCCTGAATCGTTTCCTAGATAGCATGCCGCTTCCGTTCTAATTCTTTCCATCAATAACTTGAGGCAGGAAATTTCATAGCTATGAAATCGGGCATTTTGTGAAATGACCGATTGCTTAACCTGGCTCAACAACGAACTGTCCGCCTCTCCAAAAGAAAAAACCACTTGATGACTTTCGTTGTTTCTCAACCATGAAGAGGCTCGATCGGTAAAGTAATGGATCGGAGCATTTTTCTTCTCACTTCCACTTCCCGGGTGAATCCATAAAGTTTTATTCTTTGGATCCCAACAATCACCGAGCCAAGCATTCAAAAAATAGTGCGCTTCCATCTTCCATTTTAAAACAGAGAAGAAAACTGAGACGACATGCTTAGGAAAATTTGGCCTTGGATCTAAAGTAATAACCTGTCTAGCACCTTCTTCTTCAAGTTCTTTAATCCATCTAGCATCATTCCAGAAGCTAATAACATCCCGTGCTTTACAGACTGACTTTATATATTCTAAACTAAGATCAATATCATGACATTGTACCCTTTCGTGAAACTGAGGGGGTACCAACTTAAAATACTGAGCTCGAGTAAACAGATGAACACAATCGTTTTGAATGGTTGCTATGTGTAAAATCGGGATCGTAAGCAGAAAATCACCCAAGCCTCCCCCACGTATGATTACAACTTCAGCGGCAAATGAGGGTGAAGTCATATCAAGAATCCACAACTCTGCTCCCAGTTATTTTGCTAACTTTTGAAGAATAAAAGAACGCACAGCATCTGCATCTACTCCCACCTCATATTTGATAGGCTCGACCGAAAGTAAAGATTCTAAAACAGCAGAAGTGGGAATTTCAATCTGAGCATTCTCATAAACGGATGGAAATTTTGCGGGATGAGCTGTCGCAAGAACAATACATGATTGATGGGGGTCCAAATCTTTAAAAGCACAAGCTGTGTGAGGATCCACCAGGTATTGGTGTCTTTCCCAAACCTGAGAAATGAGCGATGGAATTTCATCATCAGATGCCCGAGAGCTAGAAAAGCCAACTGGCATAAAGTCATCAAAACAATACCTCCCCTGATGTCCGAATGAATGCATCACTTCTCGCACTTTGTCAGTGTCCTGGTCCATCATGAAATAAAGTAATCTTTCAAAATTTGAAGCCACTTGAATGTCCATAGATGGTGCGAGGCTTGGGCATACTTCTGACAAAGAATATTCTCCAGAATTGAACAGCCTATGCAAAACATCGTTTTGATTGGTTGCGACTCGAAATTCATGAATGGGTACATTCATTTTCGTAAGCAACCACCCGGCAAAAACATTTCCAAAGTTTCCAGTTGGCACAATAAAAGAAGTCGTCTGCCTCAAGCTTGGATCGAGGCGAAGCCACGCATAAAGATAGTACACGCTCTGGGCAAGAATACGGGCTAAATTTATGGAGTTAACAGCAGAAAGGCCAACTTCTTCACGAAAAGATAAATCAGCAAAGATTTCCTTAACTGTTTTTTGGGCATCATCAAAAGTTCCTTCAATAGCTAATGGATAAACATTGCTGGCTCCTGTACATGTCATCTGTCTCTCTTGAAGAGGAGAAACTTTCCCATTGGGATAAAGAATGAAAACCTCTACTCCCTCTTTACCAACTAATCCGGAAATAGCAGCAGCACCAGTATCTCCCGAGGTAGCACCTAGAATTGTGAGACTCTTTCCGGTGCGCTCAATTTGAGCCTCATAAAGATTCCCTAGCAACTGAAGGGCGAAATCTTTAAAGGCAAGAGTTGGCCCATGAAAAAGCTCCAGCACTTGCCACTTATCCGTGATAGAGACAAGAGGGGCAACTTCATCAACCGAAAAATTTTGGTAAGCTTTTTCAATACAACCTTGGAGAACTGAAGTGTCCATGTCTGTGGCAAAAAACTTAAAGAACTCAAAGCAAAGCTCATCATAAGCTAGGTTTTCCCAGCGATCGAAATTGCGAGAAAGATCTGGAAACTGGCAAGGAAGATAAAGGCCACCATCTGGAGCAAGGCCTTGCGACACTGCTTCCGTAAAACTTACAGAATCCGAAAAGCCCCGAGTGCTGATGAATTCCATTCGAGCAAAATCAGAATAAAACTACTTACCCAAGCCGAAAGCGACATGAGCTACACGAGTTGCTTCATCTCCTTGGTCTGGGCTCACCGCCACTGAAATTTTGATTTCAGAGGTGCTGATCATCAACATATTTATCCCAGCATTGGCCAAGGCCTCAAAGAAAGCAGAAGCAACACCCGAATGTGAACGCATTCCTACTCCAACAACCGATACCTTAGCTATGTTTGTACTTTTACCTAACTTACCACTGGCACCATCAGCAAAGTGTTCTTTCAAAGCCTTTTCCGCCCGAAAAGCATCTTCAGAGGGAACTGTGAAGGTAAGGTTAGCTTTTCCATTACGGGCCACATTTTGAACAATCATATCAACGATTACTCCAGAGTCTGCCATTACTTTAAAAATGGCAGCAGCGGCACCAGGACGGTCTGGTAGATCAGTTATGCTAACACGAACTTGATTTTTATCAATGGCAACACCACTTACAAGGGTGTCTTCTAGGGATTTTACTTTTTTCTTCACGCTGGTTCCAGATTTAATTGAAAAGGTTGAACGGACTTCGAATGGAATATTGTGTTTTTGAGCAAACTCAACGGCACGGGTTTGCATGACTTTTGAACCACTGCTTGCTAATTCTAGCATTTCCTCGTAGTTGATGGCTTCAATCTTAGTAGCATTGGGGACAATTCTTGGGTCTGCAGTAAAAACACCCTCGACATCGGTAAAAATTTGACAGCCCTTCGCTCGCAAGGCACCAGCCAGAGCAATCGCACTCAGGTCAGACCCCCCCCGGCCAAATGTGGTTAAATCCCCACTGTCATTAACTCCCTGAAAACCGGCGACAACCACAACTTTACCAGCCTTTAATTGTTTACGGATGTCACCACCAGATACTTCACGTATTCGGGATTTGGCATGCAGACCTTCAGTAATAATCCCAGCTTGCCAACCAGTTCGGGAAACAGCGTCCACGCCAATGGCATCAAGTGCCATACAAAGCAAAGCAATGGTTTCCTGCTCTCCGCACGTCATAAGAACATCCAACTCGCGATCCGCAGGATTCTTTTGTATTGCTCTGGCTCGTTCAATAAGTGAATTGGTCACCCCTGCACGGGCGGAAACAACGACCACCACAGCATGGCCTTCTGCCTGCGTTTTCTTTATCCGTCTTGCGACTTTCTTAATTCGGTCGACATCTCCAACTGAAGTGCCACCAAATTTTTTGACAACTATATTCATTCTTTGTTTGAATTTGGGTCAAACATGCGGAAAAGAACAGGAGTTTCTTTTACGCCAGGAAGTTTTTCCAAAGAAGCAATGGCCTCAGCAATCGAGTGCTCATTAGTTTCATGGGAAGTTAAAATTAAACTCGCTGGGGCATGATCTCCCTTGGGAGTCTGAGAAACGGTGGCTAAACTTATTTCATGATCGGACAAGCACTCGGCTACTTTCGCCAACTGTCCAGGACGGTCATCAACAGATAAACGCAAGTAGTAACAGCCCTTGATCTCAATTGCTTGAGCAGGCTTACACTGGGAAGGAGAAACATGAAGAAGTTTGACCTTGGAGTGAATACCTTTCATGCCCTTGACCACATCCACCAAGTCGCTAATGACAGAGCCAGCAGTTGGGTCCTGCCCAGCACCTCTGCCCGTTAGTACTACGGTGCCCACCACAGATCCTGTTAGGCTAATGCCATTAAATACACCATCTGTTCGGGCAATAATTTCTGCCATAGGCACAAGCGCAGGGTAAACAGCAACCGAAACATGATGATTATCAAAATTTCTTCGAATGACGCCAATAAGTTTAATCTTACAGCCAAGCTTTTGGGCAGCCTCTAAGTCTTCATTTGAAATCTTACTGATTCCCTCGACTGTGATATCTTTTAAGTCAACCCATAAACCATGAGCTAAATAGGCGAGGATAACTGCTTTGTGAGCAGCATCCACTCCATCTAGATCAAGAGACTCATCTGCTTCCACATACCCAAGTTCACGGGCATCCTTAAGCACCTCTTCAAAACTTGCCCCTTCGGTTTCCATGCGAGTAAGAATATAATTGGATGTGCCATTTAAGATTCCATAAATAAGGGGAAATTCATTGGCTACCAGACTTTCTCTAAGTACTTTGATGATGGGAATTCCACCGGCAACACTGGCTTCAAACGCATAGTGAACGCCCGCAACTTCAGCCGCTTTAAAAAGTTCATCCCCATGTTCACAAATCAAAGCTTTGTTTGCTGTTATCACCGATTTGCCATGGGAGAAAGCCTGCAGGGTTAATTTTTTTGCCTCTTCAACTCCCCCTATTAATTCACAAATAATATCAATTTCAGGGTCATTAACAATTGACAAAGAATCATCAGTCAAGGCGTCAGTTGAAATTTCGACCTTTCTGCTTTTGGTTAGATTTTTAACCGATGCCCGCGTGGCGACAAGCCGAACACCGAGGATTTTTTCCCAAAATTCAGCGTTGTCATGTAAATGCTTCCAGGTGCCCTGGCCGACTGTTCCAAATCCTAAGATTCCGACTCGAATGGTGGGTATGTCATTCATGATACTTTGTAATTGGGTATTTTTTAGCGCTTTTTCTTTTTTTCAAAACGATTTTCGGTACCAGCTTTTAACCGAACCAAATTTTCACGGTGTCTCCAGACAATCCACCCCATCACCACAAAGGCTAAAAGTACTTTACCCCACACCCCTACTTCTGAATCACCACCCCAAGTTCCAATCAATGCACATATGGGTAAACTTACACCAAAACCAATTGAAGCAACTGCCACATACCTAGTTGCGTAGAAAATAACTACCCAACTAACAAGCCCTATTAATAAGCACTGAGGCATAACACCCAGTAAACCGCCCATAGCAGTGGCAACTCCTTTACCGCCCTTAAATTTTGCAAAAAGCGGGTAAGTGTGACCAAGGACAGCGGCCGGTAAACCCCATAGACCAAGGGTGGCATCACCCGAAAAAGAAAAAAGAGGAAATAAAAACCAAACCGTGGCTACGAGGCCTTTAAGAAAATCCAAGAAGAAAACTACATAACCAGCTGGTTTCCCAATCTCACGGAGTACATTAGTTGCCCCCGGATTTCCACTCCCTACTCGATAGATATCGATGCCATAGCGCTTCGCGACCAGAACTCCAAATGGTATGGAACCCAGGAGGTAACCAATTAGGGAGACTGCAATAGCTTCTACCGACATAGCGTAAACAAAGTTACAATAGGTTTATCCTTGGCTCGAAACCCGAGCCTCTTGAATATCTGGATCATCGACTAGAGCCTGCAAGGCGGATGCTGGAGGTTCTTCATCTAATTCACAAATTGTCAAAGCCCATTCACCGTCCTGTGCACGGCTCAAGGACATGTTGGCTATATTGACACCACAATCTCCCAAGGTTGTTCCAAGTTTTCCCACAATACCAGGCTTGTCCAAATTGCGTACCACTAATAATTTATCTACTGGACGTACTTCAATTGCCTGACCGTCCACCTCAACGATTCGGGGGTCATTGCCCTTCCCAAGTAAGGTCCCACGAACGGAACACTCTGTTTTATCTTGGGAAATAGTCTTTACCTCAATTAATTCGCTGTAGTCCACCGCAGTTGAAGACTTTGTGCTCTCCAAGCTGATACCAAGATCCTTGATTTTATAAGGAGCATTTACATCATTGACCCCATCATCACCAGTGACACCGGCAAGCCATCCTTTTTGGACAGCCCGAGTAAGGGGCACGCAGTCAAAATCAGCAATCCCACCAAAATAAGAAATGTGTATAGCTTCCACCAAGCCTTTGGCCGCTTGTCGGGCAAAAGCACCCAGTCTCTGACAGAGATCAAGGTATGGGCTCAGCGATGCTAAGTCTTTGGGATCGATCGATGGCATGTTGATCGCGTTACGAATACGACCACCTTGTAAAACCTCAGCGATTGCTTCAGCAATCTCAACACCCACACTTTCCTGTGCTTCTGCAGTGGAAGCACCTAAATGAGGGGTCAAATTTAAATTTTCTAAGCTTCTAAACTCATGATCTTCAGGCAAGGGTTCCTGTTCATAAACATCCAAACCGGCAGATGCAACCTTCCCACTTTTTAAAGCGTCCACCAATGCACTTTCCTTAATAATCCCACCCCGGGCGCAATTGTAGACACGCACACCATCTTTCATTGAAGAAAATGCTGCTTCGTCTACAATGTTTCTGGTTTCATCCGTAAGCGGCATATGAACAGTCAAATAGTCTGCCTGTGAAAAAGCTTCTTTAAGGTCGACTTTTATTAAATCTAGTTCTTTGGCTCGGTCTTCGGTTAGATAAGGATCGTAAGCAATTACCTTCATATCAAAGGCAAGAGCCCGTTTAGCAACTTCGACTCCAATACGACCCAAACCTAAAACCGTAAGTGTCTTACCGCGAAGTTCGGCTCCTTTAAGAAGCTTACGCTCCCACTTCCCATCACGCATACCAGAAGCACCCCTAACAATGGGTCGGGTACCACAAAGCATATGAGTAAAGGTAAGTTCTGCGGTAGCAATTGTATTTCCACCTGGAGTATTCATAACAATCACTCCTTTTTCAGTAGCAGCAGGAATATCAATATTATCTACTCCGACCCCAGCTCGGCCAACAGCTTTCAATTTGGATGCAACGGCTATCACTTCCTTGGAAACCTTGGTGTCACTCCTGACAATGATAGCAGATACATCCTTGGATAATTCGAGCATTTCTTCAGGAGTTGAGCCATAAGCTTCAATGACATCAAAGCCATCTTGCTTTTGCAAAAATTCTACACCTAAAGGAGAAATACGGTCCGCAACTAAAATCTTCATAATCGAATTGGGGAAAATGAGATATTAATGGTTATTTTTGTTAGAATGGCAACTGGTAAAGAAGGGGTTGAATTTTAGCTTCACCATATCTCTAGGTCATGACATGATGGTTTATTAATTATGTTCGAATCTCTCACAGAAAAATTAAGTAAGACCCTTCGCAATCTCAGAGGGGTCGGCAAGCTCAGCGAAGACAATATCAGTGAAGCCTTGGCGGAGGTAAGAAAAGCTCTCCTGTCCGCCGATGTTCATTTCAAAACAGCCCGAGAGTTTGTTGATGAAGTCAAGCAAGCCTGCCTTGGCCAGGAAGTTTTAAAAAGTGTATCCCCAGGCCAACAGGTTGTTAAAATCATCAACGATGAACTGGTTAAACTACTTGGGGAAGGAACCACCGAACTTAGGCAAGACAGCCCCCTCCGCGTTCTGGTGGTCGGCCTACATGGAGCTGGTAAGACTACGACCTCTGCAAAACTCGCTAAACGCATGGCGAAGAATGGGCGAAAACCCATGTTGGTTGCTTGTGATGTATATCGACCGGCAGCCATCGACCAGCTCGAATTCCTTGCAAAACAAGAAGATTTTAAATGTTACCTAGATAGGGAAAATAAAAATGTTCCTAAAATTGCCCGCGCTGGGTGGGAAGAATCCAAATCAAATGGATCTGATGTCGTTATTTTCGATACAGCAGGTAGACTTCAAATCGATAATGACTTAGTAGGTGAACTGGAAGCACTTAAAAAAGAAGTCGACCCTCATGAAATTCTTCTCGTTGCCGATGCAGCTCTTGGCCAAGAGGCGGTCAATGTTGCCAAAACATTTCACGAACGACTTAATCTGACTGGTATCATTCTTACGAAAGTTGATGGAGATGCCCGAGGAGGTGCCGCTCTTTCCATGAAAAAAGTTACCGGAGCTCCCATTAAATTTATGGGTGTGGGAGAAAAAATAGATGAGTTCGAAGTTTTCCATCCCGATCGGCTAGCTTCTAGAATTCTTGGTATGGGGGATGTAGTGTCCCTCGTTGAAAAAGCACAGGAAAACATGGATGAAGAAGAATCCATGCGCATGGCCGAAAAGATGTTAAAAGCAGATTTCGACTTCGAAGACTTCCTTAGCCAGATGAAACAGATGAAAAAAATGGGATCCATGGGATCGATTGCAAAAATGCTTCCCGGAATGGGAAATGTTCAGGTCGGGGATAAAGAGGAAGCTGCGCTGGGAAGGCATGAAGCAATAATTCTTTCCATGACAAAGGAGGAAAGACGGCTACCACGCATTCTAGCAGGTTCTCGTAGAAAAAGGATTGCCGAAGGGTCAGGTGTTCAGATCAAAGATGTCAACCAACTGATTAAGCAATTTACCCAAATGCAAAAAATGATGAAAAAGATGAGAGGTGGGAAAATGCAAAAACTAATGAATTCATTTGGTGGCGGAGCAGGAATGCCTGACATGAGTGACATGGACCCTAAAGAACTAGCAAAGCTAGCAAAGCAGTTCAGATAAATACTGATACCTATTCGGTTCAAAGGATACTACCGGTCAATCGAACCTTGTACCCTCTTCATGAAAATATTAAGGGATTCCTTTCGAGACTTCCCATCACGAACGGAATTCTCAACTTCGATCGCACCATAAAGATTGGAAATAATTTCTCCTAGGACATCAAGCTCTTCGTCCTTTAAACCATCAAACTCAGTAAGATTCTCTAGAACCTCAATTGCTTCGGATATAAAGTCCTCGTCATTTTCCTCAATAAATTGGGAAATATGCTTAATCAGAGGCAATCTCATCGATAAATGTTTTAAGCACGTCAGCTTTGTTTGTTTGAGTCTGACCTATACATTCCCCTTTTTTGAAGGCAGCAAAAGTGGGGAGATTATCAACAGACGCAAGTTTTCTGGATAAAGGAAACTTTTCAGCATCGACTAGAAAAAAAGATACATTCTCATGTTCGATTGAAGATTTTTTAAATTTCGGCTTCATAATACGACAATTGCCACACCAACCCGCAGAAAATTGAACAAAGGACAGAGCTTCCCCGGAGAGAAGCCCTTCCAAATTATCTTCAACCAATTCAGTAAGCATGGGTTTAGTGAGAGCTTAAATAAGAAGCAACCCCGTCACGATTTGCATCCATAGCATCCTTACCCTCTTCCCAATTCGCGGGACAAACTTCACCTTTCAATTGCACATGAGTGTATGCGTCAATCAAGCGAACATATTCTTGTACATTTCGCCCAATCGGCATGTGGTTAATTCCCTCATGAAAAACGAGGCCATCCTCATCGATGAGGTAAGTGGCACGGTAAGGAACACTGTCACCATCCACGAGCACGACCCCGGTTTCATCATCAACACGCTCATTGGTTTCGTCTAAGATGCCAAGAGTGTTTGCCAAGTTGCGATTGCTATCGGCCAAAAGGTCGTAGGAAACACCTTCAATCCCACCGCTATCCTTGGGTGTATTAAGCCATGCAAAATGAACCTCTGCAGTATCACAAGAAGCACCCACGACAAGAGTATTTCTTTTTTCAAATTCCCCAAGTGCTTCTTGAAAAGCGTGCAGTTCAGTGGGGCAAACAAAAGTAAAATCTTTAGGATACCAAAAAAGAAGGACTTTCTTTTTCTCTGAAATTGCTTTGTCTAAAAGGTTCAACGAAATGGTGTCGCCCATTTCGTTCATAGCGTTAACGGCGATATTTGGGAATTTTTTTCCTACAGAAGTCATATTTTATTAGTATTGAGGTTGTCGAATAATCTCAAACAAAGTTTGCCAATTGTGCGTGATACCTTGATTGATTTATATTGGCAAGAGGGAAAAAGCTAAATGTAATTTATTATGGTCTTTCACACCCGGATCAATTTCTAGCGCACTGTTCATATCCAACACATCTGGGTTTGCCTGCAACAGAGCCTCATTCAGGTTGTGAGGGCCGAGTCCTCCAGCTAAAACCCATTTTTTATGAGGATATTGATTTTTTAAATTTTCAAATAATGCCCAGTCTGCCTTGTGCCCAGTGCCCCCAAATTTATCCTCGGAATAAGCATCCACCAAAAAGGTGTCGGCCAAAGGTAGAATATCTTCAGGAAAAGTCCGGCCTGGCTCTATTTGGGGGGCAAGCCACAACTTCGAGCAACCCACAAGAGATGACCACTGCTTAATTAGACCGACAGGGGTAGAAAGTGGGAAATGAATTTGGTAAAAATCAAAAGAAAACACCTTAGCAGCTTCAAGCTCAGAGATATTTGGGTTAACATCGACAGCGATGCAATAGGGTCGAGGTGCAGATAATGATGATACTATTCCTTTGGCCTCTTTGGCAGGCAAGAACCTAGGGGATTTAGAATATAAAATAAACCCAAGATATGACGCTCCTAAATCAGCGGCCGCTTCTGCATCATTTCTATTGCTAATACCGCAAATTTTGATTTCCGGGCATGATTTCATACCAATTATGAACTTAATTTATCAGTTACGGCAGTAATCATTGCATCCATGCTTGGTTCATCTGCCTGCAAATCTGGTGAAAGATCATTTTCAAGTAATGTCTTAGATGTTTCGGGGCCAAAACTGCATAAAATCGGTTTTTGGGCACCTTTGGAAAGAGTCATATCCTCTTCTTGTTCGATGTAAGACAAAGCGGTAGAAGAACTACTAAAAATGATCGCATCAGCCCCGAACTCTTTGAAACTATCTAAATCTTTAGCCTTCGTTATATCTGCAAAATCCGTCTCATATAAAGAAAGCACATCCACAATGGCATGCCCCACAGTTTCCAGCATAGTAACCAAAACATCTCGATTGCGATTTCCCGTAATGACCAAAACATTAGCGCTATCTAATGAATCAGTAGCGACTAATTCCTGGGCTAAGTTCTCTGCGGTTGAAACTGCTGGTACTAATTCGACCTCCAAGCTATACGACCTAAAAATAGACGCTGTGGCCTCTCCAACACAGGCTATCCGCATAGGGCCGAAACTGCGGATATCTTTGTAAGCCATAAAGAAAAGACGCATGAATTCACGAGCACCATTTGAACTAGTGAAAATAATCCACTCATATGTGGCAATCCCACTAAAAGCTTCTGCGACTAATTTACGATCTTGGCTAGGAATGACCTCAATCAAAGGAAGCTCTAAAACCTCAGCACCAAGATCTGTTAGACTCTGCTTCATCTTGCCACTTTGGGCAGTGGACCTCGTAATTGCTATGCGTTTTGAGAAAAGGGGTCGGTCCTCAAACCAACTTCGTTGAAAAGAAAGCCCAACCGCATTGCCAACGAATATAATAGCAGGCGCCTGCAGGCATTTACCTTTTGCCTTTTCAACTAAATCTCCCAAGTTGCACCTTACATGCTTTTGGCTTGGTAGAGTACCATTACTTACGACAGCAGTAGGCTTTTCTTTAGGCATTCCTCCTTTTATCAGCCGATCGACAATTTCTTCGATCTTACTCATTCCCATGTAAATACATAGGGTTCCACCGATTTCGGCAAATTTTGCAAAATCAACCCGTAGAGATTCCTTGGTAATATCTTCATGACCGGTAAGAAAAGAAATGGAAGAACCATAATCCCTGTGCGAAAGCGGGATACCAGCATATGCAGCACAAGCCAAAGCGGCAGTAACTCCAGGAACAATTTCATAATCAATCCCCGCGGCGTCCAATACTGACATCTCTTCGGCACATCTGCCAAAAACAAAAGGGTCTCCTCCCTTAAGGCGAACAATGGTTTTGTGAGTTGAGGCTTTGGAAACCAATATCTTCCCGATTTCTTCCTGGGGAACAGTATGCCTACCCGGACTTTTACCCACATCAATTAATTCACAATCTGGTCGTGTCCATTTTTGGAATTCGGGATTGGCAAGATGGTCGTATACAAGCACATCGCAACCAAGGATAATTTCTCTTGTTCGCAAGGTTGAAAGATTAGGGTCTCCTGGACCAGCCCCGACTAAATAAATTTTTCCCATGGCAGCCATTATTTTGTTCTTTCTACTATATCTTTTACTAACTCTGCATCGGTTTTACCATTCATTTCAATCTTTATAATTCCGGTAGCTTGGTGATAGAAGTAGATTATTCCATTGTGGACATGGGCTCCAAGTGCAACCTGACAACCACCTCCCATCCCATCTAAGATTTTTCTTTCCAATCCTACAGCGGCTTCCGTGGCGGGGTCCCCAAGAACGGAAAATTTTCCACGATCTACCGACCTGGTTTGTACCGCAATCGCACCTTGCCCAGGGGCTGGAACCATTTGATCAACTGGTAACACTTCGAAATCAACTCCTTCAAATTCTCGAATCTGCAAACGGTGTAAGCCAGCAGCGGCAAGAATGGTGCCATCTGCCTCGTGGTCGTCCGCGATTTTACGTAATCGTGTTTCCACATTCCCCCTTAATTCAATCCATTGAGCAGGCTGAACCCGAGCTTTCAACTGACTAATTCTTCTCGGGCTCCCGGAAGCAATCTTTTTTATCGTGCGAATACCAGATCTCACAACCAAAACATCACGAGGATCTTCTCTCTTCAAAAAGGCCGACAGTGCTAACCCATCAGGATTTTCCGTAGGCATATCCTTAGCACTATGAACCGCAAGGTCTGCCTTACCATCTAAAATCGCCTGCTCTAATTCTTTGGTAAAAAGACCTTTTCCGCCCTTTTCCTGTAAAGACCACTCCAAACGTTGATCGCCTGTGGTTGACATCGGGAGTAATTCCACCTCCAAACCCATCCTTGAACGAATCAGCTCTGCCACAATTTTGGACTGACAGATTGCAAGCGGACTTTTTCGGGTTGCTAGCCTTATGGGGGTGCTATTGTTCATCTACGGGATCTCAAAAAACTAAAAAGGGCGTGAAGAAGTTGACCTCTTCACGCCCAATAAAAATAAAAAGGTATTAAGAGTATGAAGCTTGGGCTCCTTTAATATTCTTTTTGGGGATCCAAGGCATAAGGCCACGTAGGCGCTGACCAGTTACTTCGATCGGATGCTTTTCACCATCCTCTAAAAGTTTGTTATACTTAGGCAGTCCAGCTTGGTATTCTTTTACCCATTCTTTGGCAAATTTACCATTTTGAATTTCCTTTAATATGCTTTGCATTGATTTTTTAACATTACCATTGATCACACGGGGTCCACGGGTAACATCACCAAACTTTGCAGTTTCTGAAACTGAAAAACGCATGCCTGCAACCCCCGACTCGATCATAAGGTCAACGATTAGCTTAAGCTCGTGCAAGCATTCAAAATAAGCCATTTCAGGAGCGTATCCAGCTTCAACAAGAGTTTCAAAACCTGCTTGGACCAAGGCGGATGCACCACCACACAGCACGGCTTGTTCCCCAAATAGATCTGTTTCGGTTTCTTCTTTAAAAGTAGTTTCTAAAATACCGGCATTTGCTGCGCCCACTCCAGCAGCCCATGCTAAAGCGATACTTTTTGAATCCTTGGATGATCCTTTCAACACGGCAATAAGGGCAGGTACACCCTTGCCTTCTTTGTACTGAGCACGGACGATATGACCTGGCCCCTTTGGAGCCACCATGATTACACTCACACCGCGGGGTGGTTTTATAAGGTCGAAATGAATCGCAAAACCATGAGTGAATAAAAGTGTTTTACCTTTCGATAAATTCGGTTTGATTTCTGATTCATATACCTCCGCTTGCTTCATGTCAGGTACACCCAACATGATCACATCTGCCTTCTGCACAGCTTCAGCTACTTCAAACACTTCAAAGCCATGCTTTTTTGCCACTCGGATAGACTTACTCCCTTTGTAAAGTCCAATAATGACCTTACAACCGCTGTCTTTTAGATTAAGGGCATGAGCATGCCCCTGAGATCCATAGCCAATAACGGCAAGCGTTTTCTTTTTTATAGGACCGATCTTGGCCTCTTTTTTTGTGTATACTTTTGCAGGCATAGCCAGTTGGGTAATTTTGGGTTAGTTATTGAATGAAATAATAGGGAAGCGAATCAAACTTCGTGAGTCCCACGCCGCAAGGAAACAGTACCGGTACGGGCTAGCTCCTTGACACCGAAGGCTTCAAGTAGTTGTAAAAACGCTTTAATTTTGTTTTCGTTGCCAGTCGCTTCGATAATGAGGCTTTTCTGAGCAACATCGATAATTTTTCCTCTAAAGACATCACAGATCTGAGTGATTTCTGAACGGGTTGTAGAATCAGCATCAACTTTCACGAGGACTAATTCACGGCCAACACCTTCATCACCCACAAAATTCTCAACCTTTATGACATCGATTAGTTTGTCCAATTGCTTAATACATTGGTCCAAGGCTTTCTCGTCACCATTCAGGGTAACAGTAATCCTCGACCGACCATCTTCATGGGTCGGTCCAACATTCAGGGTATCTATGTTGAAGCCGCGTCCGCTAAATAGTCCGGCAATCCTGGCTAAAACACCAAACTTGTTTTCGACAAGGACGGATATTACATGGCGCATTTGAAAATAGATAGGGTAAATTAATGGTGGACGGCACAGGATTCGAACCTGTGACCTACTGGGTGTAAACCAGTCGCTCTAACCAACTGAGCTAGCCGTCCGTTGAAAAATAGTTAAACGCCCAACCATAATATCCTAAATGATTGTGGCAAGCGTGAATCATTCGATTGCTCTGACTTGAACACGAATTTTCTTAGGGCCAAGTTTAGGATGGGGTAAAGAGGATCTGGATTTTGGCCCAACTCTTGGGGCAGCCGGTGCAAGGGGAATCTCTTGAACTGGTGATGGTGAAGGTAAGGATTTTGAAGTTGGAGTCGTAGGAACTTTTCGTGGACCAACCCAGTATGTGGAGGGTATCGCAGGCAGACTACCTCCCCCCGAAGCTGGAATGGACTTATCGCGTGCATTTGGACTTGTACCAGCACGTTGCACCGGAAAACCAGGCTCAGATGGCCTGCCTTTTCGGAATTGAAACCGATTAATATCTCGCAGGGACAGGTTGTTTACTTTCTCCATCCACTCATCCATACGCTGGTTGAGCTTGGCGTAATAAGCGTCACGAAACTCAACAGTTGAAGAAGATGTATATCGGTTTTCATACTCGAGACCACCAATCTTATCTTCCAACCCTCTTACTTTACCGGGAATATTTACCGGTTTATTTTCCACCTTTGGGTAAGGTACTCTTTTTTTTATTAAACCCTGGACATCTTTTGTAGTGAACCTTTTACCTCCAAAACGTGAATACTTGCTGGGCCAATCCTCAATCCTGATACGCTTCGTGTAGGCATCAGAAAGTCGTGGTGATGAAAGAAATCTGCCATTTTCCCTGCTTTGTTTTCCCTCAATAGAAAACAGCCTTTGAGTAAAGTCGTTGGCTTTTTGCTGTGTCCATGCAAAATTAGAAAAAAACAAACTTATTAGAAATAAGTTTAAGGATAGCCTCGACAATCTGCATAACTGCATAAATAAAAAAAATATGATTTTTATCTCCACTTGCAAGCGAATGAAGCATTCATCATGAAAACATATCTTTCCCTTCTTGAGCATGTCCTAGAACATGGTGTAACCCGTGATGATCGAACAGGCACTGGTACCCGCTCTGTTTTCGGTCATCAAGCCAGGTTTCGATTGGATGAAAACTTTCCTTTGCTAACAACAAAAAAACTACATCTGCGATCGATTATTTATGAACTTCTTTGGTTTCTCAATGGAGACACGAATGTTAGTTACTTACAGGAAAATGGAGTAAGCATATGGGACGAATGGGCCGATAAAGATGGAAACCTTGGTCGCGTTTACGGAGCCCAATGGACAGCATGGAGAAAACCAAACGGTGAACACATCAATCAAATCAATCAGGTTATCGAATCAATTTCTAATAACCCAGACGGCCGCAGGCACATTGTTTGTGCTTGGAATCCCGGTGAATTGGAACTGATGGCATTACCCCCCTGTCATGCCTTGTTCCAATTTTATGTGGCGAATGGAAAATTAAGTTGCCAACTTTATCAGAGAAGTGCTGATTTATTTTTGGGAGTACCTTTCAATATAGCTTCCTATGGTATTCTTACCATGATGATTGCAAAGATTTGCAACCTCCAGCCATTTGAATTTATTCACACCTTTGGTGACCTTCATCTCTATTCTAACCATTTGGAGCAAACTAAGCTCCAATTATCCCGAGAACCTCGCCCGGCTCCCGTGATGAAAATCCACGGAAATCAAAAAGCGATCACCGACTTCAAATTCGAAGATTTTGAATTGACCGATTATGATCCGCACCCAGGCATAAAAGCCCCTATTTCAGTATGAATTCAACTTTTCCATACAAGGCCATTGTGGCTGTCTCTCAAAATGGAGTTATTGGCAAGAACGGTGATCTGCCCTGGAGACTACCCGGCGATCTTAAGTGGTTCAAAAAAATCACAATGGGTCACATAGTACTGATGGGAAGAAAAACCTGGGAGTCCCTTCCTTTTGCCCTCCCCGGTCGGAAAAATTGGGTGTTAAGCAGGTCTGGTAATCCACAGGAAGGGATGGATATTATTCGATCAACTGATGAAATTTTGCCGAAACTACAAGCAGGCGAGCAAATCTTTGTGATTGGCGGGGGTGAAATATACGCACATTGCCTTTCAAAATGTAGTGAAATTTACATCACTGAAGTATTGCAAACCATCCAAGGTGGTGATGCTTTTTTTCCGGACTATAAACAAGACTTCGAACCGATTGAGACCCTCGATGAAAATGAGGATTTTATTTTACGTCGGTGGAGCCGGAAATCCTAATAATAAGGCTTAAGCAATAGGTAGACCAAGGGACCGGTAATCGCTACATAAAGCCAAACTGGAAACACCCAGCGGGTAAGCTTCTTGTGCTTAGAAAATTGGTTCGTTAGAGCGTAGGTAAGGGCCATAAGTATAAAGGGGAAACTCACGGCGGCTAGTACAATGTGAGTTAACAAAATGAATAGGTATACGATACGTCCACTGCCTGCAATTTGCTTCTCGGACTCGCTCAGTATTCCATTCCCATCGCTATCTCCATAAATTGTAGCCGGCGTAGTAAAGTGATAGGTGACATAAGAAAGTAAAAATACCAGAGAACATATCAAAGCAAACTGAATCATCTGCCGGTGCAGATTTACCCGGCGTTTTTTAATTGCCCAAATAGCACCGATCAGAAAAAACGCGGCGAGTGTGTTCAAAAAAGCGTGCAAGGCGGGCAAGGCGCTAAGGTCAATATTTTCAGGAAGTGGAATTTTCACCGATCGCATCAGAGCAACAAGCCCGAGCACGACGATGGTCAAAACCCAGACTAAAATGGTTAACTTTTTTGCTAATGCAAGGTCCGCATCCTTCTTGTAGTAATTTGCAATTTCGTTCATGGATTACCTATCTCAGGAGTCGACTACAATGTCGAATGGTATAAAAGTTTCTCTTTCTTCATCTTCAATCCGGAGTTGTGCCCATAATCTATACACTCCTCCCTCCGGGGGAATAAAACTAAAGGTTAGTGGACCCGAAAAAATATCGTTGCTTGTTTTTGGTAAAGTGTCTTCGGTTGGATGCAGATGAGCAAAACCATTGAGCTTTCGGTCAAAGGCGACCAAATGAGCAAAGGCTCCCATTACAGGCGTGAGCCGGACAAGATTGCCGGACTTATCAAGAGCCTGTAATTCCAAGTTAATCTCTTCACCGGCTCGGGAATTTTCTGGGGGTTTGAGCGAAAAAGTCTTGGATCCAATTTTTGTGGTTAGTTGTTCGCTCGAACTAACAATTTCAGGGCTCTCCCCGGCAACTTGAAATGAAGCAGACAAAAGAACCCTGCGAGGACTCCGTAAAGGTATAAAATCAAGAAAAACTTTATAAATCCCTTCTTTTTGAGGAGTCATGGTAAATCTCCAAGTACCATCAAACATTTGATCAGCTTCTGGGTGCAAGTGCTGGTAGTCACCTAAACTTGAATTAATCGCCATAAGATGAATTTTTTTGGTATGGCTTAGGGCTATATCATCAGGCCCTAGTGGAGACCCATCAAATTGCTTAATGTGTATCTCGAAACGGCAGGGTTTTCCTAAGGTTGGAGTATCAATCGGTTTGAAGACCATATTCATCGGCCATTTACGAACCGATAAATCGACAAAACCAGCATCACCAGGACCACAATAATCGAGCTCACCCTCAAGATTGTAAGACTCTTCATGCAGAAAATCACAGGGTGTAACCGGCAAAGACCTAATCACAAAATAAGCCAAGACAAAAGGTAAAGCCAACAAAACTGCTCGCCTAAAAGGTGTCTGTAATCGTCGATTACTCATATGAAATTATCCGTTATCGGGTTGCAAACGGGAAAAAAAGTCTTTCACGCTCCAACTTTTCCCTGGCACTTGGTAAACAATTTGCCTTTTAGCGTTAATAATCATGGTTCTCATCGTATGGTCTAAGGGTTGACCATCTTCTTTTTTGCGTGAAATTCCAAGCTGCCTTGTGATGTCATCAATCACAGTCTTTCGAGCAGTTCCCAACTTAAAATTCGCCTCACTAAGACCATAACCCCTCGCGTAGGTTTTTAAAACTCCTGGGGAATCAAATTCTGAATCCAACGACACAGAAAGAAATTGAATGAAAGGAATTTTCTTTTGAGAAGACAATTCCTGCAGTTTTTTCATCTTACGAGTAGATGCTGGGCACATATCCGAGACCGAACATCGGGTAAATATAAAATTTAATACAGTTATAGACCCGTCAAAATATTCCGAAGTTAAAACCCTACCATCTTGATCATACAAAGCAAATGGAGGAACTTGATCTCCTACAGTTCGGATTACATCCTGCCCCATACTCAAAGTATCTCGCCGAAGTAATCTGTTAACATTATTAAGTCTGATGCGCTCTGCCCGATCATCAGGCCAAATATAGTGAAGTAAAAAACTTTTACCCAGAGAACCAGAAAAAGTTTCCTGTAACTTACCCCTGAATATTTTATTATTTTGCAAAAGGGCCAAATCTCCAGGCTGTACGACCAACTCTAGTTCTTGGTTTAAAGAGCCTGAAAATTTATCAGTTAGATCCGGACCCATTGCTAAAGACTTAATTTTAATGGTACTTTTATTTTCGTCGGCACTGAGAAATTCTCCCCGAATTTCTCCTTCTGGCAAGACACTTTTAACCCCAAAACCACCTTCTTGGCTGCAAGAGATCAAAAAAGAGGCGATGGAAAGAGTTACTAAAATTCCGGATAGATTATTCACAACATCCGTTTTATCTACAGATGTGCGTCAGGCAATTACAAA